>Ga0193715_1000070_pt1 | contig 26478 bp, 24 predicted proteins | sample U2m2metaG_FD_143040 | JGI IMG/M metagenome (GOLD analysis project Ga0193715, IMG submission 143040) | Soil microbial communities from a riparian zone of the East river system, Colorado, United States - U2m2 | ecosystem: Environmental > Terrestrial > Soil > Riparian zone | place: USA: East River... | reverse complement strand
GTCGATGTCAGCACAAACCTTTTCGCGACCACATTCTTCACTCTCACAGGCTTTCACGGGTTGCACGTTTTCATGGGGCTGGTGGCACTTTTGATTTTTCTCTGGCTTGCCTGGCGAGGTGATTTTGCCTCGGGCCGCGAAACTGCGTTCGAAGCCGCTGGTTATTACTGGCATTTTGTCGATGTCGTTTGGGGTTTTGTCCTGCTCACTGTTTACATCCTTCCGCTCGTCCGATGAATACACATCAGTTCCTTACTACCGCTTGGAAATGGAATCCCATACTCCTGCTTCTCTGCGTGCTCGCTCTGGCGGCATATTTTCTCGCTTTTGGGCGACGAGGCCGCCCTATCTATCTCGGCGCCGCGCTCGCCATACTTTTCTTCGCTCTGACATCGCCGCTGAGCGCACTGGCTGACGGTTATCTTTTTAGCGCGCACATGGTCCAGCACATCCTTCTAGTGCTGATCGTTCCCGCGCTCTTGTTGTTAAGTTTGCCGCGGTCGTTTTCCCTCCCGCGCCGGCTGACAGTCTTCACTCATCCGCTAATCGGTTGGGTCGCCGGCGTTGGTGCGATGTGGTTTTGGCATGCGCCCGCGCTCTGCAACGCGGCGACAACGTCGAGGACCGTCGCCGCAATTCAAACAACCTCGCTGCTATTAATGGGAAGCGTGTTCTGGTGGCAGGTGCTCGCCCCGCGCGACGTGGAACGACTCTCACCGGGCGTGGGAATTGTTTATCTGTTTACCGCGTGCACCGCCTGCAGCATTCTGGGCATTATTCTGACCTTTGCGCCGGTTTCGATTTGTTCGGTTTACCAACACCCGGTCGATCATTTGGGGATGCTTGGCACCATCCGCGGCAACTGGGGCCTAACGAGTGATAGAGACCAGCAAATCGGCGGTCTGCTGATGTGGGTTCCGATGTGCTTGATTTATCTTACCGCAATTCTGGCGCAGCTCGCTCGCTGGCATTCGGATCCGGCCCCGCAGGTAGTGAAATTTAATGCCTAACGAACAATTACCTATTGCCCGTCCGACGTGGCAGCCGCTACCGCCGGAACATCTGCCACGGCCCACCTATTTCCCCGCTGGTTTGGCTATGGGAATCGCGTTTCTCTTTTGGGGCCTGATCACTTCTTGGGTCACCTTCGTTATCGGTCTTGCGCTCTTCGTAGCGTCGCTGGCCGGATGGATCACGGAAATTCGTTATGAACGAAAACATCAATGACCACTCTGTAGCCCGCGTCGAAGCTCCTGAGGTCCTGAGCCGTCGCCGTTTTTTGGAAAAGCTCTCAATCGCCCTTGGCAGCTTCTGCGCTGCCGTGGTAGGACTCCCACTCATTGGTTTCGTGATCGCGCCGTTGTTTCGCAAAGAACCGGGGCAATGGGTGACTCTAGGCAAAGTGGGCGACTTTCAAATCGGCAACACAGCGAGCGTTACCGTGCTCGATCCCTCGCCATTGCCGTGGGCTGGTATCACCGCAAAGAATGCGGTGTGGTTGCGACGCGAAAGTGACACCAGCTTCATTGCCTTCTCGGCTAATTGCACTCACCTCGGTTGCCCGGTGCGGTGGGTAGAGGGTGCGGAACTGTTCCTCTGTCCGTGCCACGGCGGCGCCTACTACAAAGATGGAAACGTTGCCGCTGGTCCACCACCACGTCCTCTCTTTCGCTACGATGTGCGCATCGAAAATGGCGAAGTGAAAATCAACTCGGTCGTCGTCCCAATTTCCACCACGTTATGAAGCGACTCTTCACGGCGGCGTGGCTTTGGCTCGATGATCGCGTGGGGATCAGCGTGCTGCTCAAGCCGATGAAGCATATCGCGCCGCAAGATGCCAAATGGTGGTACGTTTTTGGAACCGCCACGATGATTGCTTTCATCGTCCAAGTGGCGAGCGGCGTGGCGCTGGCATTTTCTTTCATTCCTTCCTCTTCGCAGGCGTACGAGACGCTGGTCTTCATTACGGACAACGCGCCGTTCGGCCGCTTTCTCCGCGGACTCCATTACTACGGCGCGTCCGCCATGGTGCTGATGATCGGGGCCCATATGGCCCAAACTTTCTTGTTCGGTTGCTACAAATTCCCCCGCGAGATGACGTGGTCAACCGGCGTGCTGTTGCTTGGTTTTACCCTTGTTATGGGATTTACCGGGCAGCTGCTGCGCTGGGATCAGACCGCTGCGTGGTCGGTAGTTGTAGCGGCCGAACAAGCTGGTCGCGTTCCCTTGATCGGCGATTCGTTGGCCCACTTTATTCTGGGAGGCAACACGATCGGCGGCGCCACCTTGAGTCGCTTTTTTGCCATTCATGTTTTCGTCATCCCTGCTATCATGTTTGCCTTCATCGGCCTGCATCTCTGGCTCGTCCTGCGTCACGGGATTTCGGAGCCGCCGACCGCCGGGAAAATGGTTAACCCGGAAACTTATCGTAAAGAATATGAGGAACTCCTAAAAAAAAGCGGACGGCCATTTTGGCCAGACTTGGCCTGGCGCGACGTCATCTTTGGCACAGGGCTGATCGTGGCGATCGCCTTGCTTGCGTTCTTCATCGGTCCGCCGGCTCTCGACAAGCCCCCTGATCCGAGCGTACTCAACGCAGATCCGCGTCCCGATTGGTATCTTCTCTGGTACTTCGCACTGCTGGCGTTGATCCCGGCCAAAATCGAGGGCTACGTCATGATTCTAATGCCAGCCCTTATCGGCATCATGCTGCTAATTATTCCCGTATTAAACAATAAGGGCGAGCGCGCTGCCTCTCGGCGCCCATGGGCAATTGCCGTCGTCTTACTGTCCGTAATTATGATCGGCTCGCTCTGGGTTGCGGGACAGCAATCGCCCTGGTCGCCAAATTTCCAAGCGCTGCCCCTCACCGAAAAAGTTATCGGCGCATCAAGCGGACCGGTCTTTGAAGGCGCACAGCTTTTTCACGACAAAGCCTGTCTCAGTTGTCATTTGATCCAGGGACATGGTGGTCGTCGCGGGCCCGATCTCACCTACGTCGGAGACAAACTGACACGAGATAATATTATCATCCGCATTGTCAACGGGGGAAACAATATGCCGGCGTTCGGCAGCTCGCTCAAACCGCAGGACATCGACGCACTGGTGGCCTTCTTGCAATCGCGCAAGCGCCCACTTCGACCGCGGGATCGATCGCCGATGACACAAAATTAGGTCTTTTAACAATGGTCGTGGCCAAATTTTTTTGTGCTTTACCGCTGCCAAAAAAAAGGGTAGCAAAGAAAATGGCCGCTTAAGCGAGGACTAAACGACATGACATCGCTCACTGCTTTGCTCTCGAAACGGCCGCTCATTCGTCAAATTCGCGGGCGGACGTACGGGACTGGGAATGGAAGCGATGTCGGACAAAACGCGCGACGAAGAAAATAATGAAAACTCGTAGTCGTTGGGTCATCGCGATCGCGGGAGTTTTTCTCCAGATCGCGCTCGGCGCTGTGTATGCGTGGAGCGTGTTCCGCATCCCGTTATCGAAGCAGTTTGGCTGGAGCATTTCGGAGATCACATTCACGTTCACCATCAGCATTTTCGTGCTCGGCTTCGCGGCGTTCTTCGGCGGTTTATGGATGGCGCGGAAAGGTCCGCGAATTGTAGCTTTGACCGGCGCGGTGCTTTATGGCGTAGGCGTCTTTCTGGCGAGCTTCTCGGCGAACAAGCTTTGGTGGCTGTATCTTAGTTACGGCTTTATCGGCGGTCTCGGTCTCGGCCTTGGTTACATCGTTCCGGTCGCAGTGCTGGTAAAATGGTTTCCTGATAAGCGCGGTCTTATCACGGGAATTGCGGTTGGTGGTTTCGGCGCCGGCGCGCTAATCACTGCGCCTGTCGCGACACGGCTCATTCAATCGGTCGGCGTCTTAAGTACCTTTGCGTATCTCGGCATCGCCTACTTAATCGTCGCGATCATCGCCGCGTTGTTCATGCAAAACCCGCCTGAAGGCTATCAGGTCCAAGGCTGGACGCCAAGTGCCAGGCAAACTGCGGAGCGAGCAAGCCATGACTACGTTCTGGGTGAAGCGCTGCGGCGGTGGCAGTGGTGGGCGCTTTGGCTGATCCTGTTTTTGAACACTTCCGCCGGCATTTCCCTGATTTCGCAGGAAGGACCTATTTTTCAGGAACTCACTAAGGTCAGCGCGATCGTCGCTGGCGGCATGGTAGGAATCGCGAGCTTGGGTAATGGTGTAGGCCGCGTATTCTGGGCGTGGGTTTCGGATTTGATCACGCGGCGCGCGACTTTCGCCGTCATGTTCTTTCTTCAAATCCTACTCTTTTGGCTTCTGCCGACGATCACTTCTTCGTCGACAATGACAATCGTCTCTTTTGTTATCCTGATGTGTTACGGCGGCGGGTTCGGCACCATGCCCGCGTTCACTGCCGACTACTTCGGGCCAAAGAATGTAGGACCCATCTATGGTTTGATGCTAACGGCCTGGAGCTTCGCCAGTTTGTTCGGGCCGCTTTACATCGCCCGCATGCGTGAGACTGCGGGAAATTATGCCGGCGCGCTTCATGTGATCGCAGTGGTGATGCTCGTTTCCATTTTATTGCCAATCATTGTCAGACCGCCACGACGCGAACAAACAGTGTGAATATCGGAGCCCGTTTGTTTTTGCTGGCTTAGCTCGCTGCATCATGACATCTTCTAGTGACTGAAGTTCGCTCCAGCCGCGAAGAACTGGAATAAGAATATGTTCGCGCTGTTTTCAAAATGGCCGCTCGTTAGGCAAATTCGTGAAGGCAAAGATGGGACGGGCCTTGAATCGATGTCGGACAGGACCCGCGCGATGCATGCGCGGACCGATGGCGCAAGCATCGCCCGCTCGATCTGCCCGTACTGTGGAGTCGGTTGTGGGCAGCTTGTTTATCACAAGGACGGGAAACTGATTTCGATCGAAGGTGATGCGGAGAGTCCAATTAGCCAGGGGAACCTTTGCCCGAAAGGCGCGGCTTCGTATCAATTGCTCACGCACGATCGGCGCGAAACGAAAATGAAATATCGCGCGCCGCGCGCGAAAGAGTGGACCGACATTTCGCTGGATCACGCGATGGACATGGTGGCAGATCGCGTCTGGGAATCGCGCAAGCGCACATTCGTGCACAAAAAAGACGGCGCCACGATCAATCACACAACCGCGATGTGTCATCTCGGCGGCGCCACGCTCGACAACGAAGAAAATTATCTCATCCGGAAACTTTTCACTCTTGGCCTGGGGATGGTGTGCATATCCAACCAGGCCCGGATATGACATAGCAGCACGGTGCCCGGTCTGGGCACCTCCTTCGGCCGGGGCGGAGCTACGACTGCGCAACAAGATCTTGCTAACGCCGATTGCATTTTAATCGAAGGCTCGTCCATGGCCGAAGCGCACCCGGTCGGCTTCCGCTGGGTCATGAAGGCAAAGGAGCGCGGCGCGACCATTATTCATGTCGATCCTAGGTTTTCGCGCACGAGCGCGCTTGCCGATATCTGGGTGCCGATGCGCGCGGGCGGCGACATCGCATTTCTCGGCGGGATCATTAGGCACATTATCGAGAACAATCTTTTCTTCCGCGATTACGTGGTGCACTTCACCAACGCATCTTGCATTTTGCGCGAAGATTTTCGCGACACCGATGAAGGAGCGACTGGCTTTTTCTCCGGCTGGAACGAGCAGCAACGCGCTTACGACAAAGAGAGCTGGCTTTACGAAGGCCATCCCGACCTCAGCTTTCCGGAGCGCGATCCGACGCTGCAACATCCGCGCTGCGTTTTCCAAACGTTGCGCGGGCACTTTGCTCGCTACACGCCCGAAATGGTGGAAACAATTTGCGGCATTTCGCCTGCGCTCTTTCACAAAGTTGCGGATGCGCTCGTGGGTGCTTCCGGTCCGGACAAGAGTGCCGCGATTTGTTATGCGCTCGGGTGGACGCAGCATTCCAAAGGTGTGCAGATCATTCGCACCGCGTCGATCTTGCAACTGTTGCTCGGCAATATCGGTCGACCCGGCGGTGGAATTCTGGCGCTGCGCGGTCACGCATCGATTCAAGGCTCGACTGACATTCCGACGCTCTACGATATTTTGCCCGGTTACCTGCCAATGCCGCGCGGCGACGGGAGCGAGGAGACACTGCGCGATTACCTGGGACATCAAACAAAGCCAACGGGTCTCTGGAACAATTTTCCAGCCTACTTCATCAGCTTGCTCAAGGCGTACTACGGCAAGAACGCGACGGCCGAAAACGACTTCGGCTACAGTTGGGTGCCGAAGCTCACCGGCAATCACTCGTTCTTCGAATATCTCTACGACATGGCCGACGGGAAAATGGAAGGCATGTTCATGATGGGCCAGAATCCGGCGGTTGCGGCACCAAACTCCAGATTCCAGCGAACGTCGCTCTCGAAATTAAAATGGCTTGTCGTCCGTGATATGGTCGAGATCGAACCGGCCACGTTTTGGCGCGATTCGCCCGAGATTGAGCGCGGCGAATTGAAGACGGAAGAAATCGACACGGAAGTTTTCTTTTTCCCGGCGGCGGGTCACGCGGAAAAGGCAGGCGCGTTCACTAACACGCAACGGCTTTTGCAGTGGCGTGAAAAGGCGGTGGATCCGCCCGGCGATGCTCGATCCGACGCGTGGTTCATGCATCAACTCGCTTTGCGTGTTATTGCGAAGGCGAAGCAATCGAACGATCCGCTCGATGAATCGTTGCGCGCACTTAACTGGTGGTACCCGGAAGACAAGCTGGGCGATCCAGAAATGGAAGCCGTGCTGGCAGAGATCAACGGTTGGTACACTGATCCGCAGACTGGCGCCGACGGAGTCGTGTTCGGTCTCGATCGCGAAGGCAATCCGCATCACGGTCCGCAAATCGATGGCTACCCGCGGCTTAAAGCCGACGGTTCGACGGCAAGCGGCGGCTGGATTTACTCCGGCGTCCTCGGTCCGGACAAGATTAACAAGGCGAACTCACGTAATTCGAAAGATTATCTCGGGCACGGCTGGGGCTTCGCCTGGCCGGGCGATCGCCGCATTATATATAATAGAGCGAGCGCCAGCCCGACCGGCGAACCGTGGAGCGATCGCAAGAAATTGATTTGGTGGGACCAGGCGCAGCGTAAATGGACGGGCGGTGATCAACCCGATTTTCCGGTCGAAAAATCGCCTGAGTTTCGACCAACCGGAAACGAGAGCGGACTCGCTGGGATTCCGGGCGATGCGCCGTTCATCTTGCACGAGGACGGGCTCGGGTGGCTTCACGTCGCGAAAGGTTTGCACGATGGGCCGATGCCCACGCACTACGAACCGCTTGAGTCGCCCGTGCGCAACGCGCTTTACTCGCGCGACACGAACCCGGTGGTCAATTGGTTTACCCGGCAGGAAAATCGGTTCGCGCCACCAGGCGACCCGCGATTTCCTTTTGTCCTAACGACGTACCGGCTGACCGAGCACCACACCGCCGGCGGCATGTCACGTTTTCTCAGTCATCTTGCCGAGTTGCAACCGGAGCTGTTCGCGGAAATGTCTCCCGAGCTCGCCGCTGAGTTAAAGATCGACAACGGCGACTTTATTTCGGTCGTGAGTTTACGCGGAGCAATCGAAGCGCGCGCACTCGTTAGCCGCCGCATGCGCCCAATGCATCTCAATGGGAAAATCGTGCATCAAATTGCGATGCCATTTCATTTCGGTTCGGCCGGGCCGGTGACGGGTGGCGCCACGAACGACTTATTTCCGATCTCGGGCGAGCCGAACGTCACCATCATGGAAGCCAAGGCGTGTGGTTGCAATATTGTCCCAGGCCGATTGCCGCGCGGACCGGCCTTCGAAGATTGGCTCAACAAATATGTGCCGCAGGGTGGTCCGCCCAATTTGCACCCGGAACAACCGCCGCCGGGCGTGCGTCCTGGCGCACCCGGTGGTGGGCACGCCGAACACGGAAAGATCGACACACGATGATCCGATTCGGAGTAATGGAGTGTTGGAGTGTTGGAGTATTGAGGCAACAAGATCCATCGCTAACGCCGTCTTTCATTACTCCATTACTCCTTTACTCCATTACTCCACCAATATGATCGGCGAAGGAATCCAGAGCACGAATCAGCGGAAGCATTCCTACGTGCAAGATCACGTCGAGGTCGGATTCTTCACGGACCCAAGCGTCTGCATCGGCTGCAAGGCTTGCGAGGTCGCGTGCAAAGAATGGAACGAAGTGCCCGATGACGGATTCACATGGTCGGGAAATTCCTACGACAACACCGGTCACCTTGGTGCGTCGACATGGCGGCATGTGATGTTTCTTGAGCAAGATCGACAAAAGGGAAGTCAAGTTAGCGGGCCGATGGGCCTGTCAGCCGAATCTGAAGATCCGTTTCGTTGGGTTTTCCTGTCCGACGTTTGCAAACATTGTGAGGAAGCCGGCTGTCTCGAAGCGTGTCCGACCGGATCGATTTTGCGCACCGAAGTCGGCTCGGTCCTGGTGCAGGACGATGTCTGCAATGGCTGCGGTTATTGCGTTGTCTCCTGCCCGTTCGGCGTGATCGACCGACGACCATCACCGCTGCCGGACGCGGGCGGCGCATTCAAATGCACATTTTGTTACGATCGACAAAAGAGCGGACTCGTCCCGGCCTGCGCCAAAGTTTGCCCGACCGAGTCCATCGTATTCGGCCGATTGGATGATCTCCGCGCGCGTGGAGCGGAGCGCGTGCAGCAATTACAAGAAGCTGGGTACAACGACGCGCAGCTTTACGATCCGATGGAGACTTCGGTGCGCGGTATTCACGCGTTCTTTTTGATCCTCGGACAACCCGAAGCGTATGGACTTCCACCGAAACCGCAGATTCCAACGATTTACTTGAAGTCGGCATGGACATCAGCGTTCGCGACCGCGATCGCATCCATCATCGCGACGCTAGTAGCATTCGCATTTTTCTCGTGACGAGCGACTCCCAATCCGAAAAACGACTCGAAGAGTTGCGCGAGCAAGCGTGGAAAGATGGCGTCGTTGCCGGCCGCGGTGTCGATGTTGCTGGCGGTCCGATTCCGAGAAAACCCGGGTACTACGGCGAACCCGTGGTCAAACCACCGGTTTGGACGTGGGAAATTCCGCTCTATTTTTTCATGGGCGGGATGGCGGGAATGTCAGCGGTGATCGCAAGCGCCGCCATTATCTTTCATCAAGTCGATCTTGCGCGCGCGGCCATGTGGCTCGCAGCTGTGGCTGGGGCAATTCTCTCACCTGTTCTGCTAATCATGGATCTTGGCCGCCCCCATCTCTTTCTCAACATGCTGCGGGTTTTCAAACCTCAATCGGCCATGTCGATGGGCGCTTGGATCCTGACAGGGTTCGGAGCTTGCGTCGTTCCCGGCTTGATCGCGTTCGAACTGCATGCTCATCAAATTTTCCCTGGCACACTGGATCAACTTCTGCGCGTCGCGGCCGGCATCTTTATTTTTTGCTCAGCGATCTTCGGAACCTTGCTCGCGAATTATACGGGAGTGCTGATTGGGGCGACTGCAATCCCCGCGTGGTTTTTGCATCGCATTCTGTTGCCAATCCATTTTGGAACGGCGGGATTGGGCTCTGCCGCGGCAGTGTTGGAATTGCTCGGATACCGGATTCCCGCGCTCAATTTCCTCGGATTTTATGCGGCCGGTGTGGAATCGGTGCTCCTGATCTGGCTCAGCGTCAATAAACATGGCGTCGCCGATCGGGCGATACACGAACACAGTTCCGGTTGGCTTATTCGCATCGGCGAAGTGTTGAACGGCCCGCTCGCCATCGTTCTCCGGCTGTTCGGCCTGGTTCCTTTCGCAGCGATTTCATTTCTGATTGGCGCGCTTGTCAGCCGCTTCGGCTGGATTGCGGTCGGCAAGGTCTCCGGCTCTGATCCGGAATCTGTTTTCGCCGCGGAACGCTACTAGGGACGACGCCAGAATCGTGAGGCTCGGTCTAATCCCGCCAATTTTCGGCCGTGACCGGAAGCAAAATCTTTTTCGAGAATTCACTTATTTTGTTCTTTACCTGCAAACAGGAACGTGCGCTTAATCGAAAAAATGTAACCACCCCTGAAGGATTTCTTAGAATGAAAATTCCGGTCGTCTTCGCGGTCGCGGCTTTCCTTCCTCCCTTTTTGATTTGTCTCCCGCTGCGCGCCGCCGACTCCGCGCAATCCGACGCGGAACGATTAAAAATTTTGGAAGACGCCGTGCGGCAATTGCAGCAGCGCAACGCCGAGCAAGAACAGCGCAACGCCAAGCTCGAGGCCGAAGTGAGAGAGTTGAAGTCGAGAAATGCCCCGTTCGCGCCAGTGCTTGCCGAGCCCGAGCGAAAAGCGATCGCGGGCAATGACAACAAGGCGGTCTTCACCGCGCCTCCGCCCCCGCTGGTGGACGTGCACCCGGGAGCCTCGGAATACAAACTGACGCTGGGCGGATACGTTCAGGTCAACTTTGAAGACGGCGATGTGTCCGCGTTCGAAGGTCGCTTTGGCCAGACTGCGCTAAAGGATCGTTTCCGTCTGCGCCGGGCGCGCATTAATTTAACGGGCGATTTTGCCGAGCAATTCGATTTCAAAGTCGAAGGCGACTTCGAGAATAGTGATGGCATCAACTCGAACCGCACCGCATTTTCGGGCACAGACATCTTCGTTAACTGGCATCAGTTCGCGGAAGCGAACGTCAAGGTCGGCCAATGGAAAGCGCCATTTGGCTTGGAGCAACTTACTCCGGACCCTTCTCTGATCATCATCGAGCGCAGTCTGCCCACAGGGGCGATCACGCCGGAGCGGCAGATCGGTGTTCAGCTCTGGGGAAAACCCTTCGCGAACATTTGGCCTGCTGGGAAGGATTTGCTGACGTATTACGCTGGCATATTCAATGGGAACGGACGCAACACCACGGTTAATGATAACAACAATTTCATGTATGTCGGCCGGTTGGAATCCACTTTGTTCAAAGGCGTTTTCGGTAAGGATTCTTACCTCAAACTTGGCGCCGACGTTCTCAACAGCCGCGATGATGCAGGAGTCAATATCTCGCAATCATTGAACCTATTGGTGAACTCTGACGGTTCCCTTTCGCCTTTCGTCCTCCCGGGCGCGGATGAACGAACGGCGTGGAGCATGGATGCGTGGCTTAAGATGGGTCCATTCGATCTAATCGGTGAATACCTCCAGGAACACGTCCACGGGCGCACAGTGAACGGTGTGCCACCGGGGTTTGCCGACTTTACCACCAACGGATTCTATATAACGGCAGCCTATTTCCTGATACCTAAGAAGCTTCAAGTTGCGGTTCAGTGGCAGGATTTAAACCCCGGGCAAATGGGCAACGACGGTATTCATTCCATCACCGGCGGCCTGAATTACTACATCCACGGCGACGACCTCAAACTGATGGTCGACTACATCCATACCTGGTCCGATTTCCGCGAAGCGAATCCGGAGTTCGGTCAGGACGACTTCGACGAAGTCATTGGGCGCGTGCAGGTGATGTTTTAACTTCTCGCACCGAAGCCGGCGCTTGTCAGTCAATTTCGGCTGGATCGCGGTAGGCAAAGTGTCCGGTTCCGATCCGGAATCTGTTTTCGCCGCGGAACGCTACTAGCCGTCCCTGGCCGCGGTTCTGGTTGGCTTACGGCCTCTCCCTGAAGGGGGATTCGCGATCCGTTCTTTAGCGGAACCGAAAAATCCCACACTTGCGCACTAGCGGCGGAGTCGCTCCGGCGAATAGGTTTTGGTCATGAATGAAAGCGATAGAGGATTTAACAAATATCTGCAAGAGATCGGGCGGGTGCCCCTTTTGACGCCGGATCAAGAAACCAAACTGGCAGGAAAAATCAAAAACGGTGATGCCGAAGCGCGCGAAAGGATGATCAACGCGAATTTACGCCTGGTTGTAACCATCGCGCGCGACTACATCGATCTCGGTCTGCCCCTGCTCGATTTGATTTCTGAAGGAAACATCGGCCTAACTAAAGCTGTGGATCGCTTCGATCCAAGCAAAGGCGCGAAACTAAGCACGTATGCGGTGTGGTGGATCAAACAATCGATCAAGCGTGCTCTGGCTAATCAGAGCAAGACCGTGCGACTGCCAGTCCACCTCGTCGTAAAAATCGCTAAGGTGCGGCAGGTTTCGCTGCAGATGAGCGACGAGCTGGGCCGCGAACCGACCGACGACGAACTTGGCGAAGAAATTGGTATTGGCGGCGCGAGGGTTACGCGATTAAGAACTCTCGGAATCCGCCCCGCTTCGCTTGACGCACCGGTTACGGATGATGATTCGACCGAATTCGGACAGATGATCGGCGACGAAGACGCGCAAACTCCGTTCGAGTCGCTGCGGGACAGAAACCTGTGCGACGAAATAGGTGACTTGCTCGAAATCCTTAGTGCGCGAGAGAAGAAGATTATCGCTGAGCGTTTCGGTCTTGGCGGCGAAAAGCCAAAAACCCTGGAGGATGTGGCTAAGAATTTCACTGTGACACGGGAGCGTATTCGCCAACTGCAGAATGTTGCGCTCGCGAAGCTGCGCCGGGAGCTCGGTAAAAAAGAGACTGCACTAGACGCCCAGCTCCGGGCCACAGTTTGAGAAAATAGCTGAAAAACAGATATGGAAACACACGGTCGTCTAATTACCAACGTAGCCCTTTGGTTTACCATGCTTAGCCCGTTAATCGGCCTGATCTGCGGGCTTCTGGGCGCGTGGCTTGTCAGCTGACCGATAATAAACGCGGTGCAACGCTCCTTGGGGCAAAAAGAGGGAGCGGTTGCTGTTTACGCGCTATCATTCTCTGAGGTTTCAATTCTGATCCGCATTCGGCAGCCTAATCGGCTGGATTGCGGTAACAAAGTTTCGCGCTTTGATCCGGATTGGTCTTCGCCGCGGAACGCTACTAGCCACGAACGCGATCGTAGCTGCAGTCGCTGCCCGCGGTTCTGTCTCCCTAACGACCTCTCCTTTAAGGGAGAGTCCCGATCTGTTCTTCGGTGGCATTAGAAAATCCCACGGACGCGTCCTAGCAGCCGATCGACTACGCCAATAAATTTTTGGCATGAAAACGAACAAATTTCTTGTGGTAGCAGTCATCGCTTTTTCGATGTTCGGTTCGACCGCGTTTGCGCTGGTTAAATCACCTTATCCGCGTCGAGCTTCTCCGCCGGACAATAACATCGTAATCGTCGACGATACGGATGGTGGGTTCAAACAACTCTTCGACGAGTATGGCGCGCATGACATGAACAATTTTCAAATCCGAAACAAAAATCATAACCCTCAGGAGATATAATTATGAGCGAATTCACTCGTCGAAGTTTCATCGGAAAAACCGCGGTAGCGCTGGGTAGCTTTGTCGCATTGCAAAAAGTAGTAGGCGCAGACCGAAGTAAAAGCGATCCTGGCCCAGCCAATTCGGCGCTCGATGGCCAGAACCCGGATTCTATCTGGCCACCCAGCACGGACTCCAAGAGCCTGGTCCAAAACTTCAAGTATCCGTTTTCTTTTGCGAACAAGCGCACTTATGAAGGCGGATGGTCGCGCGAGGTGACTGTTCGGGAACTGCCCGTTTCCAAGACCCTGGCAGGCGTAAACATGAGACTCACAGCCGGAAGCGTCCGGGAGTTGCATTGGCACACGTCCGCCGAATGGGCCATCATGCTTTACGGGACGGCACGGATTACGGCGATTGACGCGGAGGGAAAGAGTTTTGTCGCCGATGTGAAGAAAAACGATCTTTGGTTTTTTCCGTCAGGCATTCCCCACTCCATTCAAGGTCTCGGGCCTGACGGATGCGAGTTCATGCTCGTTTTCGACGACGGTGATTTTTCCGAGTCGGAAACGGTGCTGCTTAGCGATTCGATGGCCCATCTAGCGCCCGAGGTGTTGTCAAAAAATTTCGGCGTGGGCGAAAAGGCCTTTGGGAATGTGCCCAAGCAAGAGCTGTTTATTTTTCAAACGGATGTTCCGGGAGGACTAGAGGCCGATCAGAAAGCAGCAGCCGGGTCGCTTGGAAAATCACCGAAAGATTTCGCGTTTCGCACGATGGCAGGGCCGCCGACGAAGCAGACGAAAGGGGGCGAGGTGCGCATCGTTGATTCGAGCAACTTCAAAGTCACGACTACCGCGATGGCCTTGGTTACCGTTCATCCGGGCGGGATGCGGGAGCTGCACTGGCACCCGAACGCCGACGAATGGCAATACTATATCGCTGGCAAGGGACGGACGACGGTGGTGGCCACAGGCAACAAAGCTCGGACGATGGACTTTCAGGAAGGAGATGTTGGTTACGTGCAGAAAACTCTGCTGCACAACATCGAGAACTTGGGAGATACAGACTTGGTTTTCCTGGAGATGTTCGGCAAGGTCGATCGTTATCAGGAGTTTTCGTTCTCGGAGTGGCTGGCTCACACGCCGCCGGAACTGGTCATGGCGCACCTGCACATCGATAAGGCAACCTACGATGCGATTCCCAAGAATGGCGTTTCGGTAACGCCGCTGTCGTAAGGGGACTTTATGCGAACAAATAATCGATGGGTGATTGCAATCGCGGGAGTGTTTTTGCAGGTTGCGCTGGGTGCGGTCTATGCCTGGAGCGTTTTCCGAGTGCCGCTCGCGAAGCAATTCGGATGGAGCATCTCAGAAATAACGCTGACGTTTACGATCAGCATTTTTGTCCTGGGCTTTGCCGCATTTTTCGGTGGCTTGTGGCTGAACCGCAAAGGACCGCGCGTCGTCGCATTGACTGGCGGTGCGCTCTATGGGCTGGGAGTTTTTCTCGCCAGCTTCTCACATCATCTATGGTGGTTATATCTCAGTTATGGGGTGATCGGCGGAATTGGCCTCGGTCTTGGATACATCGTTCCGGTGGCGGTCTTGGTGAAGTGGTTCCCGGACCGCAGGGGACTCATTACCGGAATCGCGGTTGGCGGTTTTGGAGCGGGTGCGCTCATTACCGCGCCTGTGGCTACGCGACTCATTCGGAGCGTCGGAGTCTTGACCACATTCGCTTATCTAGGGATAGCATATCTAATCGTCACGGTTGTAACCGGATTATTTATGCAAAATCCGCCCGATGGTTGGAAGCCTAAGGGTTGGACGCCGACAGCAACCCAAACTTCGCATCGCGCGGGCCGTGACTACACGCTAAGCGAGGCGCTCAAGACCTGGCAGTGGTGGGCGCTCTGGCTACTTTTGTTTCTCAATACTTGCGCAGGCATTTCAATCATCTCGCAGGAGGCGCCGCTTTTTCAGGAACTGACCGGAGTAACCGCAGTAGTCGCCGCGAGCATGGTCGGATTGGCGAGTATTGGCAACGCCGTCGGGCGAGTGTTTTGGGCGTGGATCTCCGATTCGATCACCAGACGCGCTACATTCTTCGTGATGTTCGTTAGTCAGATTCTGTTGTTCTGGTTTCTTCCGAACATCGCGACTGCCTCGTTGATGACGATCGCTGCGTTCGTGGTGTTGATGTGTTATGGGGGTGGATTTGGCACCATGCCGGCATTTGCGGCTGATTATTTTGGTCCGAAGAATGTCGGTCCTATCTACGGCCTGATGTTGACGGCTTGGGGATTTGCTAGTGTCTTCGGCCCCCTCCTCATCGCGCACATGCGAGAAACAGCCGGCTCGTATCGTGGCGCGCTTCACGTCATCGCCGGTGTCATGGCGGTTTCAACCTTGCTGCCGATCCTGGTGCATCCGCCGAGGACTCGCGACACGGGTGCAACCAAAGGAGTGTCGGACGCTCGCCGAAGAGAGGTGGCTGGAATCACCTCGCGGTTGGCAGCAGCAAATTCGCCACACGCGCTGTAGCGGGAGTGTGACCTCAAACGGTGGCTCCTAGTGTGGTGCTACGTAAATGAGATGTCTTACCGTGGGCTCTTTGAGCGTGTAGCTACGGATTCGTTCTTCCAACTCACGATCTGCCTTTGTTACGCGTTCGTGTTGGCGAAGATGTTCTCCCCACGAGTTCACTAGAAACATTTCCAGATATCGGTTCGAATCTTCGGTATCGCGAAAGATTCCCCATTGCGAAGCTCCATCCCGTCGGCGCGTGCGTCCGTAGCGATGCATGGCTTTGCTAAACTCGGAAGCGCGTTCGCGATTGACGACATATTCGACGGTTACGAGGACAGGGCCGGATTCAAATTCGAGCGCTAAATCGCCGACGATCGCGGGCATGCGCCAATGATTCCACGGTGTCACATCCATCGTGGTATCCGGGAGCCTCCATCGTAGCGCAAGCGCGACCGTTGCGATCGATCCGAGTCCGGCCCACATCAATGCAATGGCGATGCCCGCATGTTCGGCGACCGCGCCCCAAAGCGCGCTGCCAGCGGCCATCCCGCCTTGAAAAACCAGCAGGAACACTGCGAGAACCCGTGCGCGGACCCAGTCAGGCGCGAGCTTTTGCACCAGCGCGCTGACCAGCGAAATGAAGATAATCCACGCAGCGCCGCCAACCAGCATGACGACGCTGAGCAAAGGCAATTCATGCAGAGCGCCCGCTGCGATAGTCGTTACACCCAGGATTACCACCCCACCTGAGGCGACAACTTCCGTGGACCATCGCGACCGCGCCGGTTGCATGACAAGAGCCCCCAGCATCGCGCCAAAACCAAAGCATCCGAGGAGCAAGCCGAACGTAACTGCACTTCCGCTGACGCGGTGAGCGACCGTTGGCAAGAGCGCCAATAACGCGCTGGCGAAGAACATGACGACGCCCGATCGCAGGATCAGGGCGCGAATTCCGGGCGAGTAACGGACGTACCGGATCGCGGCAACTGTCGCTCCAATCACCTTCTCAGGCGGCGTTGTTCGCTTGCGATGCGGGCGCTTCCAACGCGCAACAACCCAAATCAATCCTATGAAGGACGCTGCGTTGATAATGAATGCGGCCCCCACGCCAGCAGTGGCAATCAAGACGCCTCCAAGCCCAGGGCCGACAGCGCGAGCCAGATTGAACTCAATGCCGTTGAGCGCGGATGCCGCCTCCAAATCTTCCTTGTCGACAAGCTCGGGCAGAAGCGCTCGCCATGTCGGTGCCTCGAAGGCGTCTCCGGCCGATATGGCAAACGTTAGTGCGAGCAAGAGCCAAGGCGTGATAAGCCCCCCGACGGTGACAACAGCCAGAACTATCGCAAGCCCGGCCATCCACACCTCAGTGAACAGGATCAGCTTGCGGCGATCGCAGATGTCACCAATTGCACCTGCGGGCAGAGCAAACAAGAAAAAGGGCAACGCTGAGGCCGTTTGCGTAAGTGCCACATACATTGGCCCGGCGTTGAGTGATATCATCAACCACGCAGCGCCGACGCTCTGCATGAATGTGCCGACGTCCCCAAAGACGTTTGCAATTAATAGATTGCGAAACATCGGGAGACGTAAGGGTCGCCACACACCAAAGGCGCTGCCGATGCGGCTTCGCGGTTGCGCCGACATGATCACATCCTCTCGCCGAACACCACGACGAGCCAATATCTAAATCTATCTCGAAAGAGAGAATCCTCTTTAATTCTTAGGTGGCAGTAAACAATCCCGCGCATGCGCCGTGGAAACGAAACAGGACTAACGCCTAGTGTTGCACGTGCAACAGCGCCGTTAGCAATTCATAGGAGGAATTTATGCGAACTAGTAATCGATGGGTCATCGCGATCGTGGAAAGGCAATCGTCCTGAACCGACGAATCGGTTGTTATGATAAAAACAATCTCTTATCTCGGTCTCGGGACCATGGGTAGCGGCATGGCGTCGAACCTTCTCAAAGCCGGCTACGAACTTGTCGTCTGGAATCGTAGCGCTACAAAAAGCAAATCGTTTGCCAAAAAGGGAGCGCGCGTCGCCGATACCCCGGCGCAAGCGGTCGGCGGTGTCGATCTTGTGATGTACAGTTTGAGTAATGACCAAGCCGTCGAGGAAGTTGTTTTTGGCGCGAAAGGAATTCTAAGTGGCATCACCGAAGGCCAGATAGCAATCGACATGAGCACGGTTCTTCCTGCGACGAGTTTGCGAGAACAGGAAGCTTATACAAAGCACGGTGTCGATTTTCTTGATGTGCCTGTCTTTGGCAGCAAACAAGAATCCGCGGACGCCAAGCTTTGGATTATGGCCGCGGGCAACAAGGCCATCTTTGAAAAAGTGAAGCCAGTCCTGGAGCATTTGGGGCAAACCGTTCACTACTTTGGCAAGACCGGAAACGCCATGGCCATGAAGCTGGTGGGAAACCTCATTGTTGCGTTGGAAATGGAAGCGCTAGCAGAAGGCCTGGTGCTCGCGCAAAGGGCGGGGCTTGATCTGGGTACCGTGATGGAAGTCGTAAAAGTTGCGGACTTCCGCTCACCCCTGCTCGTGAGCAACGGGCAGAATATTTTGAAACGCGATTTTTCTCCCAGCTTCGCACTTAAGCTTATGCTTAAGGACGCGGGCCTTATCGAAAGATTTAGTAACAGTCTGGAGTCACCCGTTCCGGCTCTGCGGGTTGCCGAGAAAAATCTCGAAGCGGCCGTTGCGCTTGGCTTCGGCAAAGAGAACGCCTCCGCCGTAATCAAGGCGCTTGAAAAAGAAGCTGGTGTCGAAGTGAAAGGCCGTTGACTAGCAACTCGGTCGGCTCCCCGCTAGCGTTGGAGCATCGAGAAACCTCAGTCCACAGCACGAACGAAACAAAGAAAGGAACTTTCCTGGCCAATTCAAGCGGTTTACGAGAATCTCTTATACTCTGAACCAGAGCGACTCATATGATGCGGTTGTCGTTGGGGCCGGTCCGAACGGATTGGCGGCGGCAATTCGCCTGGCACAAGGACGCCTGCGCGTAATTCTTCTAGAAGCTAACGCAACTATTGGCGGCGGCGTGCGCTCGGCCGAACTGACACTTCCCGGGTTGGTCCATGATCTCTGTTCGGCGATTCATCCGCTCGCGATTGGTTCACCTTTCTTTCGCACGCTACCGCTCGACCAATATGGTCTCGAATGGATCCAACCGGAATTTCCATTGGCACATCCGCTGGATGACGGAACGGCAGTGGTCCTGAGACGGTCGGTCGAGGAAACCAGCAAGGGCCTTGGTGCCGACGCGGCTGCATACCGGAAATTGATGGGTCCGCTGACAGCTCACTGGAGAAGTCTCGCAGACGAGTTTCTGCGTCCGATGTTGCATTTCCCTCGCCATCCGCTACAACTCGCGCGCTTTGCACGCCGCGCTGTTCGTTCTGCCACCGGGATCGCGCAAAGCTGGTTCCGGGACGACCGCACCAAAGCGCTCTTCGCCGGATTGGCTGCTCATTCGTTTTTGCCTTTAGACCAAATCCCTTCTTCCGCTTTTGCGATCGTCCTCGGAATATTTGGACATGCCGTTGGCTGGCCCATGCCCCGTGGCGGAGCGCAAAGATTGTCCCAGGCACTTGCTTCTTATTTTCAAGCTCTTGGCGGCGAAATCCGGACGAACACGGTTATCAATGATCTGGCTCAGGTGCCGAAGACGCGATTGACTTTGCTGGATGTTCCGCCGCGGCAATTGTTGCACATCGCCGGAAATCGAATTCCCAAATCGTACCGGCGAAAGTTGGAGCGTTATCGCTGCGGCCCGGGCGTCTTCAAAATCGACTATGCTCTTGATGCTCCAATTCCATGGCTTGCCCAAGAGTGTCGAAGCGCCGGCACGATTCATCTGGGGGGCACCCTCCGCGAGATTGCAGAAGCAGAATCAACGGTGAGCAAAGGTTTACACTCAGAGAGCCCGTTTGTTTTACTGGCGCAGCCTACGCTGTTTGATTCCTCCCGCGCAGCGCAGGACAAACATATTGTGTGGGCATACACGCATGTGCCAAACGGTTCGTCCTTCGATATGACCGAGCCCATCGAACGACAGATCGAGCGGTTCGCGCCAGGCTTCGAGCAACACATCCTCGCGCGTCACGTTATGAAGTGCTCCGATTTGGAATCGCGGAACGCGAATCTTATTGGCGGCGACATCAATGGCGGTGCTGCCGACTTATTCCAATTACTTGCTCGGCCGGTGTTGAGTTTTACGCCATATCGCACGGCCATTCCGGGCGTCTATCTTTGCTCGGCATCTACACCACCCGGTGGCGGAGTGCATGGTATGTGCGGATTCAATGCGGCCACAGCCGCTCTGAAGAGTATTGATGCTCTTAACTCAGAGTGACGCGGGCACCTGGCGCTTCTCTCTCTCGTCGGCAACCAATGGCGCAGCGTTGCACGTCGAAGGCGGCGTGCTGTGTTCGATCCTTTGAACAGCAACAAACGTCAACCTCAACTGAATGAATTCGCACTGGTGTAGCGAGTCGCCGATGGGTTCAATGACGTTCCGGCAAGTGTAAGTCTGGTGGGTCCGAAAGCTGTGTGGCTCCGTAATCAGAAGCAGCTAATTTGCGGCATCTGAGATCGGTAGCGTTTTCGGTAACACCCATTTATTGCATCGAAACACCTGCGGTTAAGAGTCACTCTTAAGAAGGGCCCCAAAATCCCGCGGATGCGCCATGGCTCCGAACCCGAAGCGTAACGATCTTACGCTATGAAAAAGTTTAAATTACTCAGCTTAATAGGTATCACCTCGCTGGCTCTGGCTCACGCAGGTTGGGCTGCTGGCCACGGCGGGGGCGGCGGCGGCCACGGCGGGGGCGGTGGTGGCTTCCACGGAGGAGGTTTTGGCGGTGGCGGTTTCCATGGTGGTGGGTTCCGCGGGGGAGGCTTCCATGGTGGTGGGTTCCGCGGAGGAGGCTTCCGCAGTGGCGGTTTCCACGGCAGTGGTGGTTTCCGTGGGACTCGTTTCGGCGGTGGCGCTTTCCGCGGCGGTGGCTTTCGTGGCAGCCGTTTTAGTGGGCGCAACTTCCGCCATCACGGATTCTCTAATGATGTCTTCATCGGCGGCTTCGGCTTTCCGGGGTGGTGGGGCTGGGGATATCCGTACGGATATTACGGTTACAACTATTACCCGTACGACTACTATGGATACGGTGGATATCCATACGGCTATTATGGATACGGCGGGTACCCATACAGCTACTACGGATACGGTAGACACAGTTACAATGGTCGGCCCGGTTATGGATATCGCCATGGCAACCGATCAAGGCACTTCCGGAGTTCGCGCAGTCGGTGACAAGTCCGGCTACGGCTCTTTGAAATCGCCGACCTTTTAGTGCATTCTGATCGAATCGTGAGTGATGTTGGCGACGAGGCTTACCTAAATGCTCGTCGCGCGGCTCAAGGTAAATACGAATGGGAGGATGGTTAAATTATGAAAAAAAATCCGCTGAACAAAGGTATTATAATGGAGAACGCTGCTGGCATTGGCACGGTGACCTCTGAGATGATTGAAGCTCGCGCGCGCGAGTTAGCCGCGATTAACGGTCATCCGTCTTCCGAACCGTCCGAGACTGACTATCAACAGGCCAAACGTGAGCTCACAGGAGAAGCGGAAATAGATCCGCAGGAAGAAAGTAGTGAATCCGTACCTGAATCGGAAGGTTGGGATCCCGTGCCGGGCTCAACCGGACGGCAAACAGCAGACTCCCTCGGAGAAGATGAAGATGCCGAGGGACGAAGCGAGAGTGCCCAGCTTTTTGAAGAAGGCGTCAGCGAAGCAGAACACGATCAAATGCGTCAGGCATCCCAGGCTGACGAGAAGAGCGACGAACCAGAGCAATAACTCGCGTCAATCCCAGCCGATGGAGGATTTATTATGAGTCCTTTAAATGTAATATTTGAACTTTGGCAGGTGCTTTCCGAGGTTGCGGTGACTACGTCACCATGCACGGATGATTCTCAGGAATCGGCCGGCCTGTTGCCTGGGTCGCCGCGGATATTGTCAGAATCGCAAATGGCCGCTTTGCCGAACACTGGGACGTCTTACAAGTGATTGCTGGAGGAGTGTTGGTTTTTCTCTGGTCGGGATCTGGATTGGAAGCTCGTGATCGGCCTGGCTCCTTCGCTGCATCAGCCAAATGAGGCAGTGACGACCATCCCGCACGTGAGATGAGAAAATCCCACACACGTGCAATGGCAGCGAGCTAAGGAACGACCATACCGTCAAAGAATGGACACCTCACGGTTTGATTACGATCGCAGATCAGGCGCAACTGTGGACCCGACCGTTCAAAAGTATTCGAAATGGATTCGGGTGTCTGAATTTGGCGTTCCGCTACTTCGCGGTTCAACAGGCTCAAGCCCAAAGAAAATTTTCGCCATCGTCGCACCACCAATGCCAGCCGATCTTGGCTGCAAAACGATACGACGCATTCTGATCTTCGACAATCATCCGGATAGTTTGCGCTTGGTTTCCAGACTACGTGTAGGGCCGGATGTCGATCTCGCGGCGCCACGGTATAGGAGTCGCTCACATCTTATCCTGGGACTCGTTGTAATCATTGCTTTGGTCTTGGCAACGATCTGGCCCTTGTTATAGCCGGGCACGCTCATCCGGCGCTGCGCGTCAATGACCGCGGCTGCAGGCTTAGAAGCACTCACTCGGAAGAGGCAGCGATCAATATATCTCCTGCGGCATCACAAAATCTCGCGAACGCGCCGTGGTTATGAAGCAGAGCGGGCGCGACGGTGACGCATGAAAACAAAATATTTAACTAGTTTACTGGTTGGCATCACCTTCGTGGCGCTCGGTCCCGCAACATGGGGCGCCGGGCGCGGCGGCGGTGGCGGAGGCGGTTTCCACGGCGGTGGCTTTCGTGGTGGCGGCTTTGGTGGCGGACACGTTGGGGGCGGAGTCGGCAGCCGCGGAGGTGGAGTCGGCTTTGGTGGAGCGCGCTTCTCCGGTGGCGTTCCGAACTTTGCCGGCGGAGGACCCCGCTTCTCTTCATTTGGGCACCCTTCATCTCGGCACCCTATCTATGAAGGACGAGTTGGCCGATCCGTAACTCCGTCTATTGGCGCAAGAACAGCGTCTAATCGGCCGCGGAATCGTTTCGGCACAACACGCAATGCTGTTGGGCAACGGTCGGCGGCGGCGTCTAATCGGCCGCAGAATCGTTTCGGCACAACACGCAATGCTGTTAGGCAACGATCGGCGGCTGCGTCTAATCGTGCAGCCATCGCTTCAGCGGCGCGTTCACCTAAAAGAGCTGCACACCGTGGACTGAACGGGCGGACAGACCACATCGCTGAACGTCATGACGCAAATTGGCACCGCCACTGGGACCGGCGGCATGCACACTTCTTTCACAATCGGTTCTTTGTTTTTGACAACGGCTTCTGGTTCGGACTCGATGATGGATTCTTCCCGTGGGATTACCTGCCGTATTACGCCGGCGATTACTATCCGTACGATTACTACACTGACGTTCAGCCGGACTATAACACCGCGCCTGATAATGCCTATCCGTATGGTTACTACACTGGCGTTCAGCCGGACGATAACACTGCGCCCGCTAATGGTGTGCCGGTGGCTGGTACCACGGTCCAAGCTGTCCAAACAGAGCTCACCCAGCTCGGTTATTACAACGGTCTAGTCGATGGAATTTTCGGTCCGGCGACGCGCGATGCGGTGGCAAAGTATCAGATCGACAAGCAGCTGAACGTAACCGGGAGCCTTTCGCCGGACACGCTGCAGTCGCTTGGCTTGCCGAAGCCAGCGGCTGATTGAACAGCCAATATCGGATCACGATGAAACCACGGCTTGTTCCACGAAAAATCCACAGAGGGTGAAAACAAATGAAACGAAGGCGAAATTAGACCGGAGGATTGACATCAAAACGAAGCAACTCGGTAACTCAGACTTGTTCATCACACCAGTCGGCTTTGGCGCTTGGGCGATCGGTGGATCGGGCTGGGAGTTTGGTTGGGGCGAGCAAGATGACAAGGCGTCCGTCGCCGCGATTCATCGCGCGCTCGAGTTTGGCGTTAACTGGATCGACACGGCCGCCGTTTATGGAATGGGCCACTCCGAGAAAGTCGTCGCGCTTGCGCTGAGAACCTGGACCGGATGTCGGCCATACGTTTTCACCAAATGTGGTTTGCGCTGGGACGAACAGGGATACGTTCATCGCTCTTTGGCGCCGGATTCCATCTGCCGCGAGTGCGAAGACAGTCTCCGTCGGCTGAATGTTGATGTGATCGATCTCTATCAAATCCATTGGCCCACAGAGGATTTGGAAGAAGGCTGGACTGCAATGGCTAGACTGCAAAAAGCAGGGAAGGTCCGATGGATCGGCGTATCCAACTTCAACGTCGAAGAAATGCGCCGGGCGCAGGCGATCGCTCCCATCACTTCTTTGCAGCCTCCGTATTCGTTAGTTCGGCGCGAGGTCGAGCAAGAAACCCTGCCCTACTGCCGATCGGAAGGGCTTGGCGTGATTGTCTATTCGCCGATGGCATCCGGGTTGTTAACCGGTGCGATGACCCGCGCACGAGCAGCAAGTCTGCCGGCCAGCGATTGGCGCAGTCGCGACATCGAGTTCCACGAGCCGAGGCTTTCGAAAAACCTCGCGCTGGTTGAGCGCTTACGAGGAGTCGGTCAACACCATGGACGTTCTCCGGGACAGGTCGCGATTGCGTGGGCGCTTCAAAATCCTGTCGTAACCGGCGCGATTGTCGGCGCGCGCAGCGCCAAGCAGGTCGAAGGAAATGTGGGCGCTGCTGAGCTTCATCTAACCGCCGAAGAAATAGCAGAGATTGAGGGAAGAAAAACTTACGAACCGGAGTTAGTCACGGCAGTCTGAAGAAGGGAGTAAGAAATGAAAATTGGCTTCATTGGTCTCGGCATAATGGGGAGTCGTATGGCGGCGAATCTGCAGAAGCATGGCTATTCATTAGTCGTGTTCAATCGCACTCGCGCCAAAGCGGAGCCGCTGCTCGGTCCCTGCGGAACATTTTCTGATTCGCCGGCAAAAGTCGCCAATCAAGTGGATCTGCTGTTTACAATGCTGGCTCACCCGGACGCAGTCGAACAGGCGGCTTTACGTCCGGACGGGTTCTTGAATCATCTTCGGCCAAACGCGCTTTGGATCGATTGCAGTTCAGTCGACCCATCGTTCTCAAAGAAGATGGCAGCCGCAGCGGTGGCGCGGCAGATTCGTTTTGTCGATGCGCCTGTCACCGGCTCCGCTCTCCCCGCCGCCGAAGCGAAGCTCATTTTTTGGGTGGGAGCTGATCCGGCCGACTTGGAAACAGTCCGGCCGTGACTGCTGTGCATGGGCAACAAAATTGTTCACACCGGCGGACGCGGTATGGGAACTTCTATGAAAATGGTGGTCAATTTGTTGTTAGGCACGGCCATGGCCGCCTTCGCCGAAGCTATGGCGTTGGGCCAGGGCCTAGGAATCTCGCGCAAAATGTTGTTCGATTCATTGCTCAGCATGCCCGCAGTCGCACCGTTTCTCGCGGCGAAACGGGAGAAGATGGAGAGCGCAAATTACGAGGCCGAATTTCCATTGCGCTGGATGCAAAAAGACATGCATCTCGTATCCATAAGCGCGTACGAATCGGGCGTGGCCATGCCCTTAACCAATATAACCAAAGAAATATATCGACTGGCGATGCGCGGCGGACACGACGCCGAGGATTTTTCGGCCATCTATGAATTCACCACAGGCATCAATGGAAAAGAGCGAGAGTTCAACGCATTGAGCGCTCGTAGGTAAAGTTTTGAAACGATTGGCAACCAACGGCGCTGCACTACGCGTCGAGGCCGGCGTCTTGCGCTCGATCTTTTAAACAATCGCAGAAAACGTCAACCTCCAGCTGAATGAATTCGGCCAGCGAGTCGCCGACGGGTCAATGACATTCCGGCAAGTGTGAGTTTGGCGCGTCTAATAGGTTGTGCTCCAGGAAGAAGGGGGTGCATCGGTTTTGCTAGATTTCGTGCTAGAATGAAGACGATCTTTGCCAGGGTGGCGAAATTGGCAGACGCGCCAGACTTAGGATCTGGTGGAGAAATCCTTAGGGGTTCGAGTCCCCTCCCTGGCACTTCAAAGGAACAAACATCCAACATCGAATCAGAAGCGGGGTCACCGGGCGTTGGATGTTGGCTGTTAGACGTTAGACGTCAAATCACGCGCCACTTTAGTTCGCGCGAATGCCTTTTGGTTTCCCATAAGCGTATTCCGCCAAGGAACGCATTCTCGTTTTGTCCCGGCTCAACATCTTCCGGGAATCTGTCGAAGCGTCTGACATTGCCGCCACCTAGCACAACGTAATCCGCAATGAACGATCGCTTTAATTGCGCGACCGCGTAGGTCACTTCTCGTTTCCATTTTTTTTCACGCAGCAGCGCCAAGCCCGGAACGCCGAGGTAATTTTCGATGATGTAGCCGTCAGGATACGGCAGGTCGCCGAGCTCGAGCGACATCAAGGTCTTGTCCCACACGAGCGCGGAGCTAAGACCAGTTCCGAGTCCAGAAAGAGCATGCGCCCTCCACGGTAACTGCCAAGCGCTTGCATGGCGGCATCGTTGATCAGGTGTATCGGGACGCCAAGCGCTTTGGCGAAATTGAAACCAACCCACCCTTTACCCAAATGTT
>Ga0193715_1000068_pt1 | contig 26638 bp, 34 predicted proteins | sample U2m2metaG_FD_143040 | JGI IMG/M metagenome (GOLD analysis project Ga0193715, IMG submission 143040) | Soil microbial communities from a riparian zone of the East river system, Colorado, United States - U2m2 | ecosystem: Environmental > Terrestrial > Soil > Riparian zone | place: USA: East River... | reverse complement strand
AGATAGTGCAGCCATGATCACCGCAATTAAAGCAACAAATATTTTTTTACCGTTGATAATCTTATAGTACATCTCTTATCTACAACCTAGTAGAATGTCCACTAATTTAAGCAGTACTTTTTTTATCTAAATTCAAAGTAAATTTAATCTCTTTTTTTGCAGGGTGAACCAAATTGGACGATTAACAATGCGCCTATCGGGATTTGACATTATGCATTGCATTTGGATAAAATTCACAGTGGCTATCCTCATTAGTGATATTTATCCAGAATTAGATCCAACAAAAGAAAGTGAGGTTAAATAATTTCCATCAAAATTTAATTTGAATTTGGACGTTACCAAGTGATTTGAATATGTATAAGAATATGTTTTATTCAAAGGGATTAGTCTACACACTCAAAGCTATACTATACTTGACTCCGGCAATAACAATCCCTTTGTATTTAATTCCAATTAATGGCTTGGTGGTAAGTTGATGATTTTGCGCTTTTGCATCTCTGAGCAATAGCCATTCATCCCTTTTGATCTCTAGCATCTTTTCTTGTGGAACAACAATGTATGCGTTTTCAAGAAATTTCAATAGCGGATATCTTAATTCCATTCTTAACAGTACAAACTGTTTGCCCTATTTCATCTACGAGTGTCTTTATCTATTCTCATCGACCGTTCATCACACTATCTATTTAAAAATGGGCTCTGCAGATAATTGATTCTTTGAATTAAATACTCACAATTTTGGTTTAGCATAAATGTTGCCAAACAAAACAATTAGATTTTTATTTTATTTTTTCAGGCATTCAATGTATTGACATAGTTCTGAATAAATAGCGAGGTAAGGGATGAACTAGGAGACACTGTACTCGTGATGATGGAATAAAATTGCAGGCTTTTTTACCATTTATGAGAGTGATGCAGGCAATGCGATTGCCAAACTTGATTTGCGTACTTCATCAGAACTCTTGCATTATACAGATGGAATTACATGATTGGCCGAATGAGCACCTGGATTAAAGCGCCGGGAGAGGGATTTGAACCCACGAGACCTTCACAGGTCACAAGCTTTCGATATGCTAAATTCCAGGCTTGCGCCCTACCAGGCTAGGCGACCCCGGCTCAGACTCTACTCAATTTTTTCTTTATATTAACCATTAATTAACTATTAAATGCAATCATTGTATTCTGTTCCTTATAACTTGAATTGTGAGAAATTATTCTTCATCACTTAGGAGTTTTCCGGACATCATATCATATTCATTTATGTTATTATGTCCTAACTTTTCCATATGTTCTTCAACATCAGAACGAAATGAAAATGTAGATCTACAATCTTTACAAATCCAAATTGATCTCAGATCATAGTTTTTCATTGGTGAACTTGAAGTATAGAACATCCAATTTAAGCAATCAGGTAGGAAGTTACATATTATTGATTAAATAAAATCTTTCTAAAGTATTAAGTAGTTGATTCTTTCGTAAAAGAGAAAAAGACATGAAATCCGCAATTCACTCACGTAACGTCTATAATATCCATCAATATTCTCATTATTAATTGAGCACTGCATCCATCTCAGTTGATTGCAAAAGTAACAGGCACTTAGAATGTTCAGATTGTATGTGTAAATGCCATATTCCGGGGACTATGGAGAATTTAGCAAAGAAAATTGCTAAACTAGAAAAAGATACTCCTGGGGTAGGAGAAACACTCTGATCTTTCACCAAACAATATTTGATTTTGCCGCCTAGGCCCTATTGACTAAGTCGTTTTCCATTGTATGACAAACAAACAAGATAAAATTCACTACTTTTCTGTCTGCTTGCCTTGGGTTTACTCGTTGTAACCTTCGAAAACACCTTGGAAGCCTCTTGTTTGACAATGCCAGAATTGTTTCCCTCAAAAATTTTGAACACCGCGTGTCCGCCAATTTTTAAAAGTTTTGTTGACATTTTCAATGAAATCAAAGTTAGTGAAATTTGCCTCTCATGATCGAAATGCCAGATTCCACTAACATTGGGAGACAAGTCAGATAGTACTTCGTCAAAAGAAAATGGACATACATTATTTATGATTTGAATGATATTCGGATCTTCTATGTCAGCTTGAATTATGGAAGTATCCAAAATTGGTTTAACTGGATCCATGTCTATTCCAACAACCTTTCCATCCGGTCCTGCAAATTTCGTTGAAACTTGCAACCAACCACCCGGAGCACTACCTATATCTAAAATGGTATCATTCAGTTTTAGCAAGTTGTATTTTTTGTTAAGCTCTATTAGTTTGTATGAGGACCTACTACGATATCCTTCTACTTTTGCTAATTTTCTATATTCGTCCCTTCTGGCGAGATCTATTTTCATATGCCACTATTCATCCGATTTGTTTCATTGAGGCTTTTTAGGTTTTTGTGTTCTTGGAACATGCATAGCACCAGTCATCAGTGTCCTGAGTGAATTTTCACAAATTGATTAGTTAAAGACAGCAAGCTTTTAAGTCCCAATTACTAGGTAAAGTATTTTTTCATAATATTTTCCATCTTTAATTTTTCTATATCTTTATCGCCCAAAGTCTCTGGATGTTGTTGTTTCAAGTGCCTTAATGCAAACCTAACACTTTGCCCACAAATTTTACACTTCGCTTTTCCAAACATTTAGGGCAAGGTATCATAAAGAGTAATAAAAATTGCTAGTATTGCATTGGAACGATTCAACCTTGCTAAATTATTAATTCACGTACTAGCACCTATCAGGTTACTTCAAATTATAATACAAGTCTTCTGGCGTATCTTTTCTATTATATTTGTCTCAACAATGAAGAGGTCGATATGACCTAGTTAAATAAAAAGTTTTGAATAATCTCAACCAATTCCAATTGGGGGCCTTCTGTGTTCACTGTGTTCCAGAAGTGTGTGATAATCTAACGTTTCAACATTATCAAACGACTTTCCACAAATTTTACACTTCCATGTATTCAGCCCTTCAGCAGTTTTACTCGACTGCCCAGTTGACATGTTATTATAATAGAGGTCATCGCAGATAAGGTTTTCATCAAAAAATCATCAAATCCATCAAATTACAATCCAACTGGCCATATACGTAATATTTTATGAGTTAGGCAGTCTAAAATTAAGATTTGAATAATGGAATCAAGGATTCGAAAAACAAAAATAGGAATGGAAAAAACTCATCTCTGCATGCCGATAACTGATCCTAACAAGAAACAAATCGCTCAACAGAGAAGACTATTTTATAAAATATGCTTTGACTGCGGGGGAAAAAATCCCATACTTGCTGCAAGATGCAGAAAATGTCATGGAAAAAATATGAGACTTAAAAACAGGGCGTTGGGAGCAAAGAAGTAAGACATTATTTTTTTCTTGTAAAATTTCTTGATTTGCTTAAAAATATATAAATATTATCAAGCTGAATTGTAATTATACTATGCCGATTAGGACAGGAGAAGAGTATATTCAGAGCTTAAAAGGACGCAAAATGAAGGTTTACCTGTTTGGTGAACTGGTAAAAGATCCTGTTGAACATCCAATGATAAGACCATCTATTAATGCGGTAGCGGAAACATACAATATTGCTGACAAAGATCCTGAGTTGGCATCAGCAGAATCTTCACTTTCCGGTAAACATGTAAACAGATTTTTACACATTGCAGAAAATGCTGAAGATTTGGTTAATCAAAATAGGATGCAAAGAAAACTCGGGCAACTTACAGGCACTTGTTTTCAAAGATGTGTGGGAATGGACGCACTAAATTCATTGTATTCAACAACATTTGAAATTGATAAAAAATTCGGAACACCCTACCACGAACGCTTTAAAAAATTTGTAAGGAAAATGCAAGATGATAATCTTGTTATCGGCGGTGCCATGACCGATGTTAAGGGCGATAGAAGTCTCAGTCCGTCTCAGCAAGAAGACCCAGATCTATTTGTACATATTTCGAAGCGAGATGAAAAGGGTATTTACATATCTGGTGCAAAAGCACATCAAACTGGTTGTATAAATTCCCACTGGATACTGGTTATGCCTACGATGAGACTGCGGGATGAAGATAAACAATATGCAATTGTAGGGGCAATCCAAGCTGATGCGGAGGGTATAACGTATATCTACGGAAGACAATCCTGTGATACTCGCAGTATGGAAAGTGGCGACTTGGATACTGGAAATTCAAAATTTTCTGGACAGGAAGCAATGATTATTTTTGATAATGCGTTTATTCCAAATGAATTAATTTTCATGGATGGGGAATTCGAATTTGCTTCAATGTTGGTTGAGAGGTTTACCTGTTACCACAGGCGCAGTTACGTTTGCAAGACAGGTCTGGGTGATGTTCTTATCGGAGCAGCTGCCTCAATAGCAGACTATAATGGGATCTCCAACGCCTCGCATATCAAAGACAAGCTTGTTGAAATGACCCACTTGAACGAAACTATCTTTGGTGCAGGTATCGCTTCGTCATATCAAGCTCATAAAACTTTGTCAGGAAATTATCAAAATGATGACATGTTGGCAAATGTTTGTAAACATAACGTTACAAGGTTTCCTTATGAAATAGGTAGGCTTGCGCAGGATATAGCCGGTGGCCTAATGGTTACTATGCCTTCTGAGAAAGATTTCCGTAGTCCTGTTACAGGACCGCTTCTTGAGAAATACTTGAAAGGCAGGAAGGGCGTTTCAACTGAAAATAGAATGCGTATTTTGAGACTCATTGAAAATATGACACTCGGACGAAATGCAGTTGGATATCTTACAGAGTCGATGCACGGCGCGGGTTCTCCCCAGGCACAAAGAATCCAAATTGCAAGACAGATGCAGCTAGGTTATAAGAAAAAACTTGCGAAAGATCTGGCCGGAGTTGATGAAGGGGAATCGGCACAAGCAGTCAATGAACAATCTGAATATTTTGACAGAATATTTGGAACAAAATCGAATTAGATTTTACCAAGTTAAGATATATTCAATTTAACTTGTATGTTTGTGTAGATTTATTTTTGTGTATTCTTGTTCTATCGGAACGTTAATTATGTAGAAGGATAGGATATGAAAAACAAGCGGTTATGAACGATGCAGAGTTTAAAAATCTAGTTAGAAGTTGGAATGACTTCCCCACAAAAGGAATTTCATTCAAGGACATAAATCCACTTCTAAGAACCCCCGATTCAATGTATTATCTTAACGAAAAGTTGTCTGACATATGTGCCAATATTCAAACAAACAGAATTGCAGCTATCGAATCAAGAGGATTTGTTGTAGGATCTCTTCTTGCAACAAGCCTGAGCAAGGGATTAGTCCTAATCAGAAAAGAAGGTAAATTGCCTGGGCCTACGATTAAAGAATCCTATAGTATAGAATATGGGACTCGGGTTATGGAAATTCAAGAAGATGCTATTTTAAAGGGCGAAAAAGTTCTGATTGCAGACGACTTGCTTGCAACAGGAGGTACTGCGGTTGCGGCAGCTTCGCTTGTAGAAAAATTAGGAGGCACAGTAGTTGGATTTGTGTTTATCATTTGTTTGAATTATTTGGATGGTGTGGATACTATGAAGAGTAAAGGTTATGACGTTAGATGCATTTTGGAGTTTGAATAGTATGCAAAATTATCATGCCGATATTGGTATAATAGGGGGAACTGGTATCTATAACACCGAATTATTAACTAATGCAGAATCAGTAAAGATCTTTACTCCTTATGGAAGTACATCGGATCTGATTACTATTGGCGAATATAACGGTAGATCGGTAGCTTTTATTCCTCGTCATGGTAAAGGACATACACTTCCTCCACACAGGGTTAACAGCAGAGCAAACATATGGGCTCTACATTCAATAGGTGTATCTAGAATCATTGCTCCATCCGCGGTAGGAAGTCTCCAGGATTCCTATAAGCCTGGTGAAATTGTTCTCCCTGATCAATTCATTGATTTTACTAAAGGAAGAGACTATACGTTTTATGATGAGGGGAAGGTATGTCATGTATCATGTGCAGATCCTTTTTGTAATGAATTGAGAGAAGTTTTTCTAAATGTTGGTAAACAGCTAAATACTAATGTGCATAATGGCTCTAATTATATTTGTATAGAAGGACCGCGCTTTTCAACACGAGCAGAATCCAAATATTTTAGAGAGATATTACATGGCGATATTATTGGAATGACACTAATACCGGAATGTGTATTGGCACGTGAAATGGAAATATGCTACGTATCAATAGCTACGGTTACTGATTATGATGTTTGGTACGAAAATCCTGTCTCCTCCAAAGATATTCTTGAGGTGTTGACCAAAAACGCCACTAAAACAAAAGAATTACTTGCAGCGTTCATTCCGTCAATTCCAATTTCTCGAAACAAATGCAAATGCGGCAATGCATTGCACGATGCTATGGTTTGAATTGATTTTTGGTCACGGGGTCGATTAGGACTATATCTCCTTCAACAAGTTTTCGTTGTAATGATAGTTGGAAACTTTCAGTATCATAACCAAATTCCTCCAGTTTGGCTAGGGTTTTTTTTGTCAAATTCAGACTAATGTTATGACCCCCGATCCGTCCAAAGGCAATTGCATTGAAGTTTAATTTCGTATCTCTGACAATGAAGTAACCCTTTAATTTACTTGCATACTGGCCTCCTTGAGCTTTTTCTACAAATACTTTCGGGTCGTCAGAAGGGTATGAGTCGCGAATCACTTTGGATGGGCCTCATCCGTTATTTCGATACTGCGATTTATATTCTTGGATACCAGAAAACTCCACCAGATGTCATCTACTATCTTGAAATTAGAAACATCTACACTTACTGTGGTTTCGTCATCAGTGTCAGTAAAAGAGAACTTGCCATCTTTAATTATTCTTATTAGTTTCCACCGTTCTTTACCTAACCTATTTCTATTTATGGCAACGGCCCATTCTTGACCCTCTTCAATAGACGGCATACCGATGTAGTCTACGATTTCCAAAATACCCAATCTTTTCTCTTCGCAAAACATTCTCTTGTCTACTACATTTCTCCAAATATCAACAGCTCCTATTGTCTTGTTATTTTCATTGATATTGATAACCCCAAAATATACCACCTTATTGTCCGGAACGGTCGACATTCCACATTATTGATTCTAATTGCCTTATTTAGTTCTTGCAGATTCCTGCATTCTTTCCAGAGACGAGGCAAGACTATCAATTTGAAGGTTCTTTTTGAATTCTATTCCCATTTTTTGGCAGTGCCGACGATAAGCGTTTACTATTGAAAATTTTGGATGGAATGTCTGATACTTACCGGACAGCTCAAGTATTAGTCCTTTTTCTAATAAATCACAAAGTTCCTGCTCAGATTCTACCAAAGTGAACTTTAGAGCTGCGGAAATACTTGCTACTGTTGATTCACCGTTGATTATTAAAAATAGGAAAATTTGTGCTTCCTTGTCTGTTAGATAAATCTTTGAAATTAGAGCTTCCTTTATGTTGTCCATCCAGTATCAGGTCAAATTTATTTTTCATTTGATACTCTCCTATTTACGTTATCTGTCACAAATGTCATATTTGATTGGCTGTATCAAAAAATCTAGTATCCATAATAAGAAAATGTTCTTAGAGTGATAAAATCTCTTTATATTTTTCATGCCTCTGTTTGATATCTTTATTCTCTATATTGATTAATCTTTGAATTCCATAATCTTCAATCGCAAATGAACCCATAATGTTTCCATGAATCATTGCATTTTTGAGGGATTTTAGATCCATTTGTCCTTGTGTACACAAATGTCCCATAAATGCGCCGCCAAAAGAGTCACCGGCACCAGTAGGATCTTTTATAGTTTCAGTTGGATATCCTGGAATGGGATAAAATTCGTTTTCATAAAAAAGTAGTGATCCGTTTTCTCCCTTATTTATCAAGGCGAAAGAAGGACCATTTGACACTAGTAATCGGGCACATTTCAAGATGCTATTTTCTTTAAATAATAATCTAGCCTCTGATTCGTTTAATATTATTCCATCTACTTTATTTATCATCTTGATTACTTCGTCTCTGTTGTTCAAGATCCAAAAATCCATAGTGTCACAAATTACTAACTTTGGATTGGAAAACTGAGCTAACAGGTTCAAATTTTGAACAGGATCATTATTTGCAAGATAAACATATTCTGAATCAACGAATTCTTTTGGTACCGTAGATTGGTAATTTGCAATTACATTTAACTCTGTTCTGTTAGTGGTCCTCTTGTAAAGATCATGACCAAAAGATGAATCATAATGAAAGGTCTTTTCCGTTTCACTAATTGACAATCCTCTGATATCCAGACGATTTTTCAATATCTCCATATATGATGCGGGAAAATCATTACCTACAATACCAACTATCGACGTTGGTAAGTAATATGATGCTGCAATTGATGCAAAAGTAGCAGTGCCTCCTAGAGTCCTTTCAACAGTATGAAATGGGGTACGAGTGGTATCTAGTGCAATAGTTCCAAATACAGTTAGCATGCAGTTCAATCGATAACAACAATAAATAAGTGTTCAACAATATTTTTGATGTTGGCATCAGAGGCAAGATATGATAAAATAGTGATTGGATTTTCTGGAGCATCCGGTATTATTTATGGAATTAGACTCTTGGAGGTTTTGCATTCCATTAATATTCAGACCTATCTTATAATCAGTGAATGGGCGAAAAAAAACATAGTTATTGAAACCCCCAAAACACTAGAGTATGTGAAATCTCTTTCTTCAGTAAACTATGATAATTCTAGACTTGATGCCTCAGTGTCAAGCGGCTCATTTTTGCATGACGGGATGGTAATAGTACCATGTAGCATGAAATCACTTTCGAGTATCGCAAACGGCTACGATGATACACTAATTTCACGTGCTGCCTCAGTTACTTTAAAGGAATCACGGAAGTTGATTCTAGTTCCACGAGAAACTCCTCTCTCCAGAATTCATCTTGAGAACATGATCAAAGTACAGGAGGCCGGTGCAATCATCCTTCCTGCTATGCCAGGTTTTTATCACAATCCGTCATCCATAGATCAAATTGTTGATCATTTGGTTGGAAAGATTCTTGATCAACTAAGAATAAAACACGAATTGTTCAAGAGATGGAAAGATCAATAAAAATCAAAAAGACTTTGATTAGATAATATTCACTCTGAAAAATTACATGTAAATATCTAATTTTCCCACAGTTGTAATTTTTCAATTTTTGATCGTCTCTTTGCTTGATAGAGCATCTCGTATACTGATTTGTGAGATCTCCCATTGATTAGTAACATTATTGCGTCGATAGCAAGTTTTGTTTCTTTATAGTCGCCTATCAGCCCAACCGTGTGTCCATATATTGAAATAAACGTGTTAGTTAATTCCTCTAGATTCTTTCTTGCTTTGCCCTTCTCACCAATAATTCTTCCTTTGACCCTATTTGCAGAATTGGTTGTTGTTGTAAAATTACGCAGATCCAAAACTTGAAACAATGTTTCCTCATTTAAAATTCTAAAAGCACGTTCCGGAGAAAAACCACTTGAAATTGCACTGATAATGTCTCGTGCCTTGAGAGCACCATATTCATCGAAATCTTTAGAAGTTGAAGATATTGTTATTTCACCCGTTTTACTTTCAATTTCAATCTTCACATTGCACTTTTTACAAATTTCATTTTTTGTTTTTCCTTTATTTCCTATTACTATGGGAATCCGTTCTTCCGATATATGTAATGTTAAACTCAGATGATCTTTATTGTCCAAAAAGAAAACCTATATAAAATTTTGATGTTTAAATATTTATTTATTTTCTAAACTATGAGTACCTTGTCGACCTTGAATTAATAGGATTGCGAGAATCTATAAATCATGAGAAATGGAACATCTGAAAAGTACTTGACACTTGCCCTCTTAGCTAGATTCATTTCAATTGCTTTGTTCACCGTATCCTCACCCGCTAAGTTTGAAATTGATGATTTTTTTAGGTAAGATTCAATTTCATTTTCATCTGCAATTTTATCCATCCAGTAATTTTTTTTCATATTTATCGTGATTTCTCCATGATTGATTTGTCTGTCTATAAGATAAAGATCACATACATTTACCATAAGAGAGTTTTGGTACTTTACAGTTCTAATCGCATACCTTAATTGCTGGTTTTTAGAGCTACTGACCTCCATTATCACACAATATTCAACAAGATAAATTAAATAAGTTTTATTGTTTATTTTTTTTGCGATATGGTAAATTACGGGGACTTTGTAAGAAACACATCAAATAATGTTCGCGCTCTTATTCTTTCAATCATTCTTACTAAAAATTAACACTATTATTGGACCATCAGATTAATTAGATGCACTTACATACTTAAGGAGTAGAAAAGATACTTAGGGAGTAGAAAAGATTGTCAAAGGACCTAGAATACATTCGAGACAAGAGAAGCTTGGATTACGGTTCTTTATCAACTCATTATAGGCGAGTTCTAGTTGTTTGTATTGATAGGGACGACGACCTGGGTAAAAACGCCGGCGTTGAAACTCCTGTCTTTGGAAGAGATCAATGCATAAGCGCAGGTACTAGATTGGCAATTGAAGATCCAGAGGATGCTGATGCCAATGCAATTTTTGGGGCTGTCAAAATATATGAAGAGCTTGTAACAAAGGGCTACGAAGCTGAGGTTGCCGTAATTACGGGCGCCTATAATCGAGGTATAGAGGCAGACGAAAAAATATCCTCAGAGCTCATAGCAGTGTTGTCAAAGTTCAAGGCAGATGGAATTGTCGTAGTATCAGATGGGGAGGACGATGAGACTGTAATTCCTCTATTACAGGCAATGGTACCTGTGATCTCTATTCAGCGAATAATAATGAGGCATAGTAGGAGTGTAGAATACTCATATGCTGTTTTTGGCAAGTATGTAAAGATGTTAGTTTACGATTCAAGATATTCAAAATTCTTTTTGGGTGTTCCCGGGGCGCTACTTATCTCAAGTGGGTTTGCAACCATTTTTGGATTTACGAGAGAAGCGTTGGCCATAGTTCTTAGTGTATTGGGTGTTGCATTTGTTATCAGAGCATTTGATATTGACAAGTCACTTGGATCCCTAAATAGGACTACGCCATCAACTTTCATCAGAATATTTTCGGCGTTTGCAGGAATCATGATAATATTGGTTGGTATATCAAATGGAGCTTCGAGTGTCCCTGATGGAGCAATTCCAAAGGACGCCAGCCTTTCTCACATTATTACAAATAGGATTGTAGTAGGAGCCTTTGTTCACGGTTCAATTACTCTAATATGGATTGGATTGGGGACCATTTTCGGCGGGATATTCCTTAGCAATTGGTTCAAAGGAAGCATTAGAATTCTATCCGATATCCTGAGATTGGTTGTGCTGGGTTTGATTTACATTCCTGCAATTCAATTTACTTCAGTCTTGACGGAAAAAACAAATCCTTTCAATCTTATCTCTTCTTTATTTATTGGTCTAGCTATTACGCTTGTCGCGACAACATTTTTGTTTCAGTATTTCAGAAACAAAAAAGGTGGAGAACATCTAAAACATTAGCTCTTGCGTTCACAGAGTTATTATATGATTTAAAATCATTTACTTTGAGGGCAAATGCGCGGACTTTTTTATTATTTAATCAATAACAATTGGTTTTATCGATTCTATGAAAGAAAATTGGAATCACAGATTAGAAAAGATCCGCTTCCAAATCATGTTGCAATTATACTGGATGGCAATAGGAGATGGGCCAAATATCATTTCTTGGCAAGCAAAGGCGTGCATGCAATGGGTGCTGACAAGGCCGAACTGTTACTAACTTGGATTTACGACCTCAAGATAAAAATAACTACTCTTTATGTATTGTCTATCGAAAACCTCGACCGCGACAAGAAGGAGTTGGACGATATCTATAATCTTCTTGGAATAAAACTTGAAAAATTATACAATGATTCACGAATACATGAAAGGGAAATGAAAATAAAGGCTATTGGAAATATCGATGCTCTCCCACAATCAATAAAAGATATTTTGTTTAAACTTGAAAAAGAAACAAATCATTACGACCTGACTTTTCTAAACATCGCTATCGCTTATGGCGGTCAGCAGGAACTAGTTGATGCAATTAGAAAAATTGCTCTTGATGTAGAAAAAAGAGAACTAAAAATATCAGAAATAACTGAGCAGTCAATTGATTCTTATCTTTATACTTCACACTTACCGCAGCCAGAGCCTGACCTTATACTCAGAACTTCTGGTGAAAAGAGGCTAAGCGGTTTTTTATTATGGCAAAGTGCATACAGTGAACTAGTTTTTATGGACGTATTTTGGCCCGAATTCAGAAAAATAGATCTTATGAGGGCGATTAGGACATTTCAAAGACGACGTAGAAGATACGGAAAATAAGAAAATGTTGATATGTATATCTTGCATGTACAAAACAAATGCCGCAGCATGGTGATTATGATCAAAAAAGTGCAAAGTGGTTTTGCAATAGCTGGGTAGATAAGAAAGAATGGCTGGAAATTCATGGATATTCCCCATTTACTAGTAATTTTGATACATCAGATGAAGAAGAAGTAGTCGTAGAGAGCGGTTAGCACCTATCGAGTTAGTAGTTTTTTGAAATGACGACAGAAAAATCTGCTGGGTTTATCCTCATCACAGATGATTTTCAAACTACTGACTATTCTGTATTACTACTTCACTACACATCAGGGCACTGGGACTTTCCCAAGGGAAATATAGAAACTAATGAAACTGAATTAGAAGCTGCTACAAGGGAATTACAAGAAGAGACTAGTATTGAAAGCTTTAGAGTGATACCTAACTTTAGATACGTTCTAGATTATAAATACACTAGAAAGAATGTGTTAATCTCAAAACAAGTAACTTTATTTCTTGCATCTACGGGAGTAAGAAAAGTAAAGATATCTCATGAGCACATGGGTTATAGTTGGGTGAAAAAAAGCGATGCGACCACTCAGTTGACGTACAAAAATGCTAAAAATGCATTAATGCAGGCAATAAATTTCTTGGAAAAACAATCGTCCAATATCATATAGTAGTCTGTGCGTCTTCTCTCGCAATTTTTGGAATTTTTTATCGAAACAACCCTTATCAAGTGAAATAAACATTATGATGAAGTAAAAGAAAATCATTAAGTAGTATAAAGTTGTGTTTGAAGCCATTCAACCAGTAATGAATCTTTTAGTGTAGCTTATGATGAGGATTTGGAATTTATAATGTCTGATAGGCTCTTGCGTTTGTTTTTTGAATTTAGAACAGAGCGACCTATTATCAGATAATCACTTCCGCTGCGCTTGGCAGTTTTTGCGTTACCTCCTTGAGTACCTATACCAGGTGAATAAATGGGGATACTGGAAATCGATGAGATGTGTTTCAAAGTTCTCAAGTGTGTGGCACCCACTACAATTCCATCGACTTTGGTCGTTTTTGCGTATTTCAAGAAGATCTCAAATAGGGGAACGACCTTACTTTCTTTTGATCTCCTTTGAATAGTATTCAAACCATATCCTTCGTTGACACTTTCGTGGCTCATATAGACAAGTGATATTATACCCATGCCAATTTTGTGGGTAAATTGAACTAGAGATGCCAATTGTTTCTGTCCGATAATCGGATTTACTATAACTGAATCAAAGCCCATTGAATGCAAATGCTGTACGGTTACTTGATTCGTATTTCCTATATCATTTAATTTAATATCCGCAATTGAAAGCAAACCATGGGAATGTATAACTTTGTTGATCCTTTGAATATCCTTCTTGGCAAATGGCAATATGAGATGAAAGTTAATTTTAATTGCGCACAGAAACGGGTAAAGATTTTTTACTAATTTTTCAATATACTTGAAATTAGAATGTTGTGAATCCAAGTCCAAGGCCAGTATTATGAAGCTTTTATGATCATTTGAAGCACGAGCAATTCGTTCTCTATATGAGATTTTATTCATCAACCTTCACTAAGGGATGTGAACCTGATAATTTTATTAGTTTGATATAGATGTAACCATGCTCGTCGATATTGTTTGTAAACGTCGGATTGTCCGATTTCAAACTAGAGTATTTTATGAAACAATTTACTGGATTATCTGGAAGAGTTGCATAGTAGAAATACGAAACTCCATCAGATTCGGCCATATTTAACGCTGTCCCTACAACATATTTGGAGTTCTTGGTGCTGTTAAAAACAAAAAGAGGCAAGGGTGATTCTTCATACATCATTTTGTACGATGCAATCTTTACCAGGCTTTGGAAATTGGCTAGTTTTATTGGTGCATAATTTGAATTCTTGACGCCTTTTGGTCTTCGCCAAAATATTTGTGGAAATTTTTCAACAGAAATTATTGGAGAATACATAACCGAAGGATTTTGTATATTAGCGACTATTACTACATCTTCGAAGCCGCCGGTGTTTTTATAGGCAAGATATTGGCCAGCGCTTGAATATTTGACATAGTATATCACAGGATTATTGTTCAGAAAATCAATTTGCGTTGCCAATAAATTATCTTTGCCAGACTTAAATGAAAACGTCAAAAGTGGAGTTCGTTCAAAAGCGCAGACAAGTCTACCAAAATCTTGAATCTTGGAAACCTCGATAAAGAAAGGGGATTTAATTTGCAATGCTCTACATTTTAAAACTACATTATTAAAATCATGCGAAAAGACTTGTCTGAAAGAAATTATTTCTCTTCCAAACTAATTTTATTCCCTACGATCGATTATTTGGTTAATTTCGGCTCCAGTACCTATGAGAACAACTTTAACACCTAGATTGGCCTCTATGTTCTCAATAAATTCCCTTGGTTTAGAAGGCAATTTAGAATATTCCGTTAGGCCGGCACATTCTGGAAATACTACGTCTAGTTTGGTAACGGCTAACTGCGTGGCGCTGTTTATTTTTATCGATTTTTTGGCTAATTCCATGTTAAAAGGTGATGCCCTTCTTTGTCGGCCAGTTACACTTCCGTATTCTACCCAACCTAATTTGGCAGCTTCATCAGGGCTAATTTCATTTTCCAGTGGCCCACCACCTACGCGGGTAACATATGCCTTAAAGACTAAAATAACCTCGTCGACCTTCTTGGGTCCTATCCCAACGTCTGAACATATACCCGAAGCAGTAACATCTTTAGAAGTCACAAATGGATAATCACCGTGATACAATGACAGAAATGTACCTTGTGTCCCTTCTATGAGTACTAATTGATTTTTGTCGATTGATTCATTGACAATATCGGAAACATTGCCCAGATACTTCTTTAAATCATCCACATTTTTTGCAAGATTCAGTATCCTCAATGCACGATCCGAATTTGCCGGGCCAGTACCAGTTCCAGTGGTTCCAACAATATTCTTAAGGTGTGAATTCTCTTTATCCCTTGTAATATGTGACTCATCAATTATCCCGCAATGATAATCTATTATTGTTCTATTTTCAGCATTATACTTGCGAGACTCATCAATCAAAACTTCCGGTGTTATGAGGACTCCTGCTCCTATCAAGAGCTGGGTTTCAGGATTTAAAACAGCGCTTGGCAGCATGCGCACCTTGTAGGTTTGATTGTTGTGAACAAAAGTGTGACCGGCGTTTGCACCAACCCCTCCTCTTACTGCTATTTTTGGATTGTCCTTTATGGATAGGTACGCGATTATCTTTCCCTTTCCTTCATCTCCGTAGAAGCCTCCGACTATTACATTACAGGTCATTCCAGTTCACATTAAATTGCAAGTAAATATAAGGATAATCAAGTGATACTAAATTTCAAAGAATACACTATCGTAATTGATGATGAGGCTTTTACTTTATGTGCAGGGCATAGTCGTACAGGCAAGGTTTATGCTACTATACTAAAAAACAATGCCACTAGATGACACAATTTTATATAGTCGATTTTGAGTAAAGATAATATTTAAAATGGATTATGAAAACTTATGCAAAGAGATATTAGCACTTGATCCAAAAATTCGTTTTGCCGGAGTATGTGACGAGACAGGCGAAATAAAATTTGGTGGTCAACGTGATGGGCTGGCCAATTTGTTGACTGCTGAAGAAACCAAGAGATCTAATTTGCAAGCACTAGCAAGATGGGGATTGCGAAATTCCTTAGCATCCAAAGTTGGCAAAGGAAAGTATGCCATGGCAGAGTATGAAAAGATTAAGCGAATTACTGCTCCTTTGGATAACGATCATCTCCTGCTGGTTACAACAGAAGTGGATGCAGATCACCAGAGTCTAATAGCCACGGTTCTAAAATTACTTTAATGATTATCTCTATCTTTATTTTTTGGCGCTTACTAAGGAAGTCGACTGAAACTAGAAATCATTTTATCCATCCATGTTCATGCTCTCTATGATCATGTGATGCTCCTACGCCTGTAACTCCTCCCATGTAGTCACCATACACCGCGACGACATCTTTTAAATCTGAGAGCTCTTTGAGAAATTCCAGATTTAATTTATCGTTAAATGCATAATGGGTACCGCTATCATGTATTGTCGGATTCATCCCCGTCTTGCTAATTATATAAGTCCGCATTTCTTCTGAATTAATTTCTGGTTTAGTAAAGACTTCAATTAAATTAAAAGGTTCTTTATCAGGGCTATTACGATTTCTCATCAACAAGTCATGAATGAGTTTTGGATGAATCTTTGGAAGATGAATATCAGAAAGAGTATTCAGACCCTCAAAAACTCTTTTAATTTGACTCAATTCTGACATTTTTTGATCAATAATAATATGTGATTATAAGTATATGAGCATTTTTGCACATCATTTTTGTAATGTTTACTATCATATGATTTCCCAAATTACTGTATATCATAAATCACTACCAATTGATTGATTGGGGATTGAGTGAAACGTGTGGTAGAAGAAATAACATATTATATACGCTATAGATCTTTCATATTTGATAATCGATTATGGCTGGCTTCTCGAGTGACGGAGATATCGAAAACTTGATTTTTATTATAGCCAACCTTCCAGAATTTCTAAAAACTTCCGTTTGCAGAACTAAAACCAGGGAATTGATCGAAATGTCAGAGTCTGAAAAAATGGAGACTATGATTAGGAGCTTGAGTTCCCTAAATTTGGTAGATGATAAGAAGTTGATAGATCTAACAAAAACATGGATGAAAGTGATCTCAGAAATTGAACCTGATAAGCTTACGCAAATTCTGCATTGTTATCTAATGACATTAAGCAGTGTCAAGCTCTTTGAGAAATTAGATCCAAAATTGATTTTGGATATATTTTCTTCACTTGAAGACAATCAAAGGAATAAGTTGATAGTCTGTTTAAAGGAAGCACTATTTCTTAATCCAAACAGAGACAGAGTTTTGAAAAATATTCCAAAGTCTCTTACCAAAGTAATACTCAATTAGGGCGTTCCAGGATTTTCTGGATTTTTCTTTAATTCTTCTACTTTATCCAAACCAAAGAATCCTCTTTCATATTTTCTTAACGCTTTCCTGTGTTCTGGTAATGACATATCTAAATGCATTTCATTAATTACCATGACTCCATATGTGGTCCATTCTTTCCAACAATCATTACACGATGGATACTTCAATGCTGACTGGTCTTCAATTTCTTTTTCCTCAAAATCTTTTCCGCATTTTATGCATTTCATTAAAGCTCATGAAACCTAAGGTTATTTTATTGTTTTATTCCACAAGCGCGTAATTTGGCCATTTATGCTACTTCTTGTAACTATGATTTCTTCTAATGTGATCCCGCATTACCTCCATACCTTCGAACTTTACATTACATTTTTTACATTCATATGTCTTGTTATCGTGAGTAATTTCAAAATGCTGCATTAGGTTTTCTAATGTCCTGAAATTTTTTCCACAATAATCGCAGGTATTTTTCTTAAAAAAACTAAACTTGTGAAATTTGAACACAATTCAAATATCTTATTTTTGGGTATTTATATTATTATCATAATTTATCCTAAAATGGACATTCCCGTTGATATTAGGCTTTATCTAATTATGAAAATGTTATTATTTTCAATTCATATTTTGTAGTACACAATGGGGTTGTCAGATCTCGCATTTTATTCCAGAAGTACGAAACAAGTTGCAAGCGACCTACTAGGCAAGAAGCTTGTGAGAATATTTGATGATGGCTCATGTAAGCTTATACGTTTATCTGGAATCATATCCGAAACGGAAGCATACGGTTCAAAGGACGACCCTGCAAGCCATGCGTTTAATGGTATGACAAATAGAAATTCGGTAATGTTTGGAGATGTTGGTAAAGCCTATGTTTATTTTATTTATGGGATGCATCATTGCATGAATGTTACTGCACACTCTCCTAATCATAATGCTGGTGCCGTGCTGATAAGATCATTGATACCAACAGAGGGAATAAATTCAATGATGTACCGATGTAACGTGCAGAATAAATTAAATCTAACAAACGGACCTGGAAAATTAACGAGGGCTCTGGATATTAACAGATCTCATAATGGGTTGAGCTTATCTGATAGACAATCATTATTGCGCATAGAAGATGGGATAAAGCCTGATAAAGTAGTCAATACTACTAGAATCGGCATAAGTAGGGCTAGAGAAAAACATTGGCGATACCTTATCGTAGGCGACAGGTAAGCATAAAATACTAAATGAGATTTGGCCTTGTTTTCTTAGACCATTACCAATATTTTGCTTTAATTTTCTCAATTACCATTTCGTGTTCAGGGCCCCTTCTTCTAGCATATCTCTCCATTGCACCTAATGGAACTCCGCCTAATGTTCGAGCGAGTCCTGCAAAAAAGACATTCTTTATTGGATTGTCTCGGCCTACTTTATGCATGAATTTCTGAATTCCGTATTTGAAATTATGTTGCCATGTCTTGTACATCACTCCTAATTTAGGAGGATCCATGGTATTTCCAATATCAAAGAAGTCCGATTTTTCCAGCAATCCTATTGGAACAAATGTCAGTGGAGTAGTGGTGAACTTTGAATCTGGTTGTTCCGTTTCCAAAGCATGAATTAATTCAATTGTTTCCCAGCTGTCTTCGACAGTTTCATCATTATCCAGTCCCATTATTAATGTAAATGCGGGTACCCAATAGTTTTCATTTAATGTCTTTACTCCATTTTTTACTACCCAGTGCCATTCAGAAGGTTTGAATGGAGATAGCTTTCTATCTGCGTATTTGCCGATTAATCGTATACTGCCAGTTTCAAAACCGCATTGAATACCTATCATGTTATCAGGTGAGGCCCTAATTATTTTAGATATATTTGGTATTAATCTCTCGTCAGCAATAGCTCCTGCAAGAGTCCCATGTGTGGGATTAGTATGTTCAATTCCGGTAGACATTATTCCTGAAAATAATTCTTCTAGAGCTTCACGGTTTGGTTGCATGTTTTTCGTCGTTCTGGGATTCAAACCATATACAAAAATATCGTCGCTGTGAACCCACGCATTCTTTAACCCCCCATATTTCATGTTGATTTCAATTTCTTTTACGACTTTCTCCACCGGGTAGTATCTTAATGGTCTTAAAGTTACATCGCAAAATTTGCAGCCGCGTCCACAGCCTCTCATTACCTCGATCATTCCATGCATACTAGGGTTGATTATGGTTGGTATTTCATCAACACTAGGTTCGTTCCAATAATGAATGAATCTGCCATGATAAGTGTCGTCGCCTCTTTCAAATTCTTTTATCTCAACTTTGAAAGGATTTTTCTTAAATGGATTAGCTGTATCCAGCTCATTGTTGATCAAGGCGTCAAAAAACTTCGCTCCTGCACCGTCAATTTCAGGACCTATTCCACCCAAATCACCCTCAACTATTCCATACAATCCATATTCTTCTATTTTTGCAGGATCATAATTATACTGCCAGGTACCGGAGGCACCAGCAATCACTTTTGCTCTGCTTCCGTTTTTTTCTTTTGCCCTGTTAATTTTCATGTGTAGATCTTTGTTGTAAAATTCATCATATGACATCTGCTTACGTCCATAAGTAAATGTCATAGTTACAGGCCCCATGCCAAGAGGATCCATTTCGTATGTTCCTACAACCTCAGTTTCAGGACCGATGAATTTTTCCACAAAATCAGGGTGTGCGACTACTACATCCTCCTTACTATACCCGTCTCGAACCAGAGAAGCTTCTACTTTTCTAAGCCCGTAGGGCGCGTAATCTGCAATACCGTTGTGATGAGAAATAGGATTACAAATAAAATCAAACAATAATCTTGGTGTAACTTGGTTGCCAAGTATTTTGTACAAAAATGTATCATGTGCCCTGTTCGGATCAATAGCTGGTGCACAACCGAAAAATGATGCTAACGAGATACCTCTATATGGTGACATGAGAGTGCGATCTGCTGTAAGAACTACTTTTGGGTGTTTCAAGAGTCCTTATACATACCTCAAAAACGTAGATTTTAAGTTTTCCAAATTCAAGTTATCATTTAGGAACTCTTATTTTAATATTATTCTCAAAACATCATTATCTTTCAAAACGTGGTCCAATCCTACCTTTTGGGAACTAAATTTAACACTGCTACCCCAAACATATGCATGTTTGAAATCCTTAACAAAATTTCTGTGGATTTTTTGGCAAACATCTCTAATAGTGCAGTTTTGATTCATTATGAGGGGTTCATTATCAATCTTATCGCCTCTTGGTTTAAGGAAGACTCTAATAAAGGCAAGTTTTTCATAAATCAACCTTTTCAAGTCTTCGATGTTTATTTTGAGATCAGCGGAGATGGGAATAAAACTTTGAATCTTCTTTTCAATCTCAGAAACAAATTTACTATCTACAAGATCGATTTTATTCAACACAACCAGCGAAGGTAGATAAATCCTATTTCCAGAAACTACGTCTATCAACTGCTCTATCGTCAAGTTTGGTTCTTTGATCATTATGCGACCATTGCTTATGCCATGAATTCGGAGAACCTCTTTTATCAGATCATCGGGAATGCTACAAACTTGGTTATGGACAGAAAGTCCTCCAACATGTGCTTTTTCTATGTGCACTGCTGGAAATTTTTTGTTGATTCTAATCCCCACTTCATGCAGCTCACCTTCCAGTATGTTTAGTAATTCTGGTTGAAATACGTCCAGAACCATGAGAACCAAATCTGCGTTTCTTGCGACAGAAAGAACTTTCTTTCCTAAACCTCTTCCCTTCGATGCACCTTCAACGATACCTGGGAGATCGAGTATCTGAATTTTAGAACCGTTGTACTGCATCATTCCTGGCACAGCTGTTAGTGTTGTAAATTGATAAGACCCTATACGAGAATTTGCGTTTGTTAATGCATTGAGCAATGTAGACTTTCCAACACTGGGCAGTCCTACCAGAACTACTGACGCATCTCCAGCCTTTCGAACGTTGAATCCCTCGTTTTCCTTACCGGAAGAAACGGTTTTGCCATGTCTGTTTTCATCCAATTCTCTTCTTAGTTTTGCTATTTTTGCTTTAAGAATTCCAATATGGAATTCTGTCGCCTTGTTTATTTGCGTCCTATGGATCTCTTCTTGGATAGCTTTGATTTTCTCAGGAATTCCCAGGGCTAAAACCCCCTATGTTTATTCTCTTACATTCGATAATTATCTGTTTAGATTGAGCAGATGTATTGAGCATATACAATAACCGTTTGTAACCCAAATCAAAATTTCACCAAATTATCTGTTGTAGATTGATCACTATGATTTTTTCTTGTGAAATGTTCATTATGTTTGAGGAGCTTTTTTCCTTCCATAGAAAAATATGACTATGACTATAACAGAGATTATCGCTGCAAGTAGGATATAATTAACGGGCGGAGCCAAAAGTATTCCGATTTGTGGAATTACCAGTTTGACTTTTCCAATGTAATTCTTACTGTCTACTGGGAAATCAATACCGGGTATAGATACGGGACTGGCGTCTCCTTTGGTTATAATTATCCTTTTGCCGTTCTCCGAGGTTATTTCTGTAACTCTGTGTACGATTATTCGGTCCTCCCCGGCCGGCTTATTGAACACTATCATGTCACCCATTTTGGTAGTGTTAAACATATGTCCGTCACCAATGAATATTAGATCGTTTAAATTGAGTGCCGGAGCCATTGTATCATCGTATATCACGAAAACGGGTTGAGGATTATCAAATTCAGTTTCAAGATAATGGTAAACTGAGATAAGAATTAAAACTCCCAAGACAAAAACTATTACGTTTTTGATAATAGTTGGAAGGCGAGATCTTTCATCTAACAAATTATGAAAAATTATTTATGTAGATAAGATAAATCTTTAGATTTTTTGAATTATTGGCAGCTCAGTCTAATGCCTTTTCATCATGTAATTGAGTCTTAGTTTAACTCTGAATCTTCACTGCTGCCACTTTGTATTTCACTTTTTTGATATTTAACATAATCGTCCACAGCAGAATTTGCTTGTAAATCTGCTTCGTTATTTTCAGCTCTCCTAATGTGCTTGTACTCAACAAGATCAAATGACTTTTCAAGATTGGAGATTTCCATTGACATTGTTTTTAATTCACTGTTTCTTATTTTGTACTTTTTAGATCGTTGGTTGACCAACAATATACTGTCTGATTTGATTCTGATACTTTTAGTATGAAAATTGGTTATTTGCAATGCCCTTTTTAATGCAAAGTATTCTGCTTGATTGTTTGTCTTGATTCCAATAAATTCCCTATAGCTAAAAATCCTCTTGTTTTCCCTAAGTGCTATTACACCTATGCCAGAAAGACCCGGGTTGCCTCTACTTGAGCCGTCAATGTAAATCTCAAACAATAAAACACAATGTTGATATCTATAATATAACATTAACAATGATTTCAATCGATTAAAAAATGGCTATTCCTTGGATCCCAAATCTAATTAGATAGGTATAGCCAGATTTTGACCTTTTTCAATTATATTAAAGTGCATTTTTATGATTCTTATAGGGTGACAGTGTGTGCCTAAAAGAAAAATTAAAGAAGATAAACCAAGGAAAAAAATGGGGAGAAAACAAATCTTAATACCGCCAGTAATTGTTGGTGTCGCAACACTATCAGGATTCCTTATAATACAATTCTTTCCTGCTCCATCTCCAGTTCAAGTTTGCCTCAGATCACATAATGATACATTTAACGTTCATTCAAGGATCGATCTTGAAGTTGACGGGCACAAGAAGCTACTACCTGATACCCTTGGACAAACTAAAGAAGGCAAGGAATGTCTTAGAGTTATACATACCGATAGCATTGGCGATCAAATCCATATACAATTTGTCCGTCCTGTGAGACTTACATTAGGAGATTTCATGAAAATTTATACAAACAACAGCACAAGTCTTCAAGTGGTAGATAATTCAACCGGCAAGGACATATTTCAAAACATTACTCTCGCTGATTATAGTATAGATTATTCATATTTTTCTGAAGGCGGATTTGTCAAAATTAGTAATCTGACAAGTTCACCCCCACTGAGTAATACATTCTTTGGAAGAATTTCAATGATCTCCAAATAGATATAAATAGACAGGATCATTTTTGATTAGGATTGAATAAATCATCTGTAATCATAAAGGGCGATGAAACTGGTCCTGAACTTGTAAACGCAATGGTTCATGTTCTTGAGGAATGTAACTCAAAAATCAAATTAATTCCATGTGAAGCTGGATCTGAGTGGTGGACGAAAAGTGGTGGTAATTCCTATATTTCAGAAGAGGTGTGGAAACTTTTGGAAAATTCTGATGCGTGCTTTAAAGGCCCAACCACAACCATACCAACTTCAAACGCTCCAAGAAGTGTAGCAGTTAGTATTAGACAAAAATTCAACCTTTATGCAAATGTACGTCCTATCAGAACATACAAGAATTCTGCACATCAATTAGATTTCATTTGTGTTAGAGAAGCAACTGAGGGACTTTATTCTGGTATAGAGTTCAAGATAGGTGATGATGCAGCAATCGCTGTAAGGAAAATAACTCGGAAAAAATGTGAAGCCGTCGTTGGACATGGATTTAGGTTGGCTGCTGAAAATGAATTCAAGAAAATATATGTTATCACCAAAAGGAACATTTTGAAAGAAACCGATGGAATTTTTTGGAACGCTGTGCAAGACATACAATCCGAATTCAAAGAGATAGCCGTAGAGGAATATTATATAGATAATATGACTCAGCAATTGGTAAAAAATCCGGATCGGTTTAACAAGAGCATATTACTAAGTACAAATTTGTTTATGGACATTGTCTCTGAATGCGCATCTGGGCATGTAGGCTCAATTGGTAATGTCTACTCTGGAAACTATGGGGACAACTATGCAATGTTCGAGCCCGCACACGGCAGTGCTCCGAAATATGCAGGACAAGATAAAGTTAATCCTGTAGCCGCTATCCTATCAGGTGCCCTTATGGCAAAATATCTAGGAGAAAGCGAAATTTGCAATGCAATTTTCACTGCAACTGAAGAAACAATAAATGAAGGAAAGTGTCTTACCTACGATTTAGGTGGTTCGTCATCTCTGAGTCAGATGGCAAATGAAATTGCAAATAGATCCAAGACGCATTTATCATAATTCTAGTAACACAGTAAATATTGGTGTTACTAACTTATTTACTCAATTCAAGAATCTGTAGTTTTTCATAAAATAGGTCTTTTTGAGCTATTTTTTTTACTATAATATTATTTTTTGACAAAAAACTATCCAATTTGCGCGTATCAGAAATACTCGATACTATTACTAGGATTTTACCGTCAATATCCAATCTGCCAATTGCATCTTTTAGAAAGTCAATCGTAATCTCAACACCGGTCGGTCCTCCATCAATTGTATTATCAACCTGTCCTGTGGAATTTGGGAGATAGGGTGGATTAGTTACTATAAGATCAAATTTGATACCGTGTAAAGCAGAGGCGGCATGACAGCAAATCACTCTCTGATTTCTTGAGATCTCTAACAAACGCTTCAAAGAACAAAAATCTATGTCAGTTCCTATAACAGTGCTAAAGTGTTTTGCTAACTCCATTAGCACGATCCCACTACTGGTACCTATTTCCAAAGCCAATGTGCCACTATAGCGATTAACCGTATTGGCTAAAAATATAGTGTCATCAAATGGTAAATACAACATATTTGTATATCTCGACCAAATTTATAACTGTACAATATTGAACTGTTCTATCATCTAGGCTGTTTTCTTGCGATATTGTAGCTCATTGGTAATTTTTATGAGGGTTTCTGCGTCCAACTGGTCAATTTTCTTGTCGCCGTAATCCTTAAGATGTAACAACGACTCAGACTTTTTGTTTCTGTTACTAAATAGGTATTCTAACCAGGTCATCACGTCCTTTGTAATTTTACTTTCCTTTCTTTTCATCCTTATGACCCTGGATTCAATTTTTGGCGGTGGTAAGAAAGAACTTTTCTCTACATCAAACAATGAATCAATTTCAAAATAATATTGTGAAATTACGGAGACGACGGAGTAATTTGTACTTCCAGGAGAGGCTAATATTTTTTCAGAAAACTCCTTTTGTACCATTACTACTGCCTCTCTAAATTCGTGAGAAGCCATCCACTTCACTACGTCTTTTGATCTTGAGTAAGGGATGTTTGACAGAAAATAGTCAAACTCAAAATGCTCTTGGACAAAGAAATCTTGGTTAAATAATTTTACATTCGAATTATTCGCTAGGTATGTTCTTGCTTTAGAATACAATTCCTTGTCTATTTCATAAGAATAGACTGATTTGGCAATTGATGAAATTTCCTTTGTAAGATAACCAAAACCTGTTCCAAGCTCCAACACCACATCTGACTTTGAAATTCTACACGAATCCACTATCTTTGAAATCGTCCTAAAATCTATTAGAAAATGTTGACCCAGGTAGGTCCTCTTATCATCTTCCAACGAATAGCGTCATCCTGGTCTCTTTGGTTATCTCCTCATCTATCCTCTTTGCTATTAGCTTATGGATGTCTTTTAACCCAATTCTGGATTGGATATCCGCAAAGGACGTAAATTTTTGTTTTTCTCTTTCATTAATTATGCTCATCATATAGGTTTTACCAATACCCGGTATCAATTCTAAAGAGTGAATTCGGGGTGTTATTGGTTGAGCAGCGTTGATGTAAGTAACAAACCGTTCCTCATTTGTCTGGACAATCTTTTCTACGATAGAGGGGAGTTCATTTTTTGCAGATTGTGATATGGAATCATATTGCAATTTTCCAAGAACGCTAATTATCTTATTCCTTCCTTCTTTACCTATATACACTCTTTCGCCCAGATCAAAGTTAACATTTTGAACTCCCAGTAATTCCAATAATGTCAAACGATTTTCTCCTATTGCTTGAATAATTATTCCTTCTCTGCCCCTTATAGTCTGAGATTTACCTCTAAGTGAAAAGTCTAAGACATATGCATACTCTTCAAACTTGTGACTATGAGTAACATAATCATGACTAGTATGTCTGCTATGAAAGTTATTTTGGCTAGTAGAATCCAATTACTTGCAATAATGCACTGCGTACTTTTTAAGTTTCATGCACAGTCTTAATTTTTTGCAATATGTTTTCTGATGTTGATGTCAGTATTAATTTCTTCCACCCAAATGTAAATGCCCTAATTTC
>Ga0193715_1000066_pt1 | contig 26814 bp, 28 predicted proteins | sample U2m2metaG_FD_143040 | JGI IMG/M metagenome (GOLD analysis project Ga0193715, IMG submission 143040) | Soil microbial communities from a riparian zone of the East river system, Colorado, United States - U2m2 | ecosystem: Environmental > Terrestrial > Soil > Riparian zone | place: USA: East River... | reverse complement strand
AAGAATCACATCATGACGTAACAAGATCGTGATTGACGTAACAACATATCAAAATCATCGCACTACGTAAATCTTATTACGTCATTTTTTACGTAATAATAATTGGTTATGAGATACAAAAGGCCCCCTTTGTTACGTTAAATTTCAAAAATCATGACCAGATATTGCGAGTAAACCTATCGCTTTAAAATGGTAGACTGGGTCAACGTTAAGAACAAAACAGGTTTAACACTTGATCAAATAAGAGAATACCAAGTATAGATGAAGTAGATCTGCAAGAAGCTGTAAATCAGGTAAAATGACCTACAAGAACTTCAGTTATTATTTTGAATTTAGTATATTGTAGCAAATATTATCATCCCGAGTACTAGAGGTTCGAGAGCATCATTGAGAAAAAAAATGAGACTTTATTTGTTAACAGGAACTATTCTATATATTGTACCTTGGTCAAATGTTAGCACATATAGATAGCCATCATAAGGACTTACTTTGAGATCTGTAATACCACCAAAGCCCTTTCCAAATATTATTTGGTTAAGAGAATCGGAACTGTTTGCAACTCCATCTGCAAGTGGACCGGTTGGGAGCAGCAATCCTGTTCTTTGTGGATTTAGTTTAAAGTGGTAAATATTTCCATTTATCACATCGGCAACAAACATATCATTTTTGTATAGATTTCCTATCCTGTTAGAATTGAGGAATGTGATTCCAGCCGGAACCACTTTCCGAAACCAAGTAAACTGAGGGGGATGGTATTTTCCTTTCCCACCAAAATTGACTAAATCATTTGGATGAAGAGAGGCAATATGCTGCTTCTGAGTTTGATCTATATTATAGCCACGTAACCATAAGCCATCAATCTTTTTGTAGCCGCTGTTGAATCCTGGGTCAACCCGATTGATTTCATCACCAAATGGTAAACCAATTTGCGTATCCCATAGAATTCTTGTTATAGGGTCAAAAGCAAGTCCAAAGCTATTCCACATTCCATAGGAATAGTAAAGGTTTAATGGAAATTTATTTCCCAAGATACCGGGCAGTGCTGGCTGACCATCTTGATTAACTCTGAGTATCCCACTTGTTCCATCCGGCTCACTTCCATTCAGGATATTTTGTGCTTTAGTGCTATGTCCGTCGATGCCAACATCACCAACAGTAACATAGACATTATTATCAGTTCCGACAATCACCTTACCACCAATACCTATAGCTCCTGGAGTTGCTGGGAGATCTAACAACAATTTTGGATTTACTAACTTGTTGTCGTTGATCAATTCATATCTATATAGGCGGTTACCCAATGGTTGTGTTCCCTCTATAATATTATCACCAGTACGAGTCTGAGCTTGAGTATAGTATAGGAAAACGTATGCGATAATATTATTATCATTATTATGACCATTAGCAGTTCCATGGTCAGATAGAGCGACAACGGCAGTAGCGTGAGGAACGATGGCAATTCCTAACAAACCTCTATGAGCTAATGTAGCAACGTTAACCTCAAGCAAAGGTTGCGGTAATTCAGTACTGTTAACAATTCTTCGTACTGTGCCTGCATCTTTCTCTGTGACTAACATATCATTAGGACCTAAAAAGGCCATACTGGTAGGGTATCCTAATCCTCTGAAAACTACTTTTGCCTTCAGATTAGGATCAAGTATCGTTGGTCCTTTAGGAGAAGGAAGACCGACTTCTGGATATTTTGAAGATAAGGCTTTAGCATGATGACTATGATAATCTTGTAGTACGAAGTGTGGATATTCGTTTGTTATGGAGGTAGAATTCAAGGTTAAGATTGCAACCAAAATTATACTTACTAAGCAAGATGATGACAGTAACATAGAATGAGGTTTTAGAAACTTCATTGAAGAACTTGTTGAAGATACGGAGGTGGTTTCCTATATCTATTTGGTCGTAATTAGCATCGAGAAAATTCCTTTCAATATCTATCGCACCTTTTCTGTTATTATTGAGCCTTAGTCATAGTCAAAATCGCGGATATTTACGAATTATCGCTAAGTTAGTCAAGCGTTGGAAAATTAATATACTGCAGTCTCCATATGCGGAGACTGTAGCAACTGAAGAAGTTATATGAACGCCAACGAAGGAGTCAATACAACAACCCCAACAGCTTCCACAAACTCTGATTTAGGCTTTGCTACTAATTCTAACTACCAGAATCTGGCCAACTGCTGAGATTTTTTCCTCAATTAATAGCAAAATGCCATATTTATGTGAAGAACGTCATTATCGCTAACCTTGGCATTATATTTCACTAGTTAAAAAACAAGTCTGTCCTTATATTTGTCAGAAAATAGAGTGCCGATTAAAAGGACTAAAAAAAATGAACAAAATCAACTCACACCAGAGGGTATGGTAAAGGAGTTGATTAGTACTGTCCAATTCGAAATACAATTTAGTTCAAGTAGATTGCAAGATTTCATAAGAGAGTACCGCAAACAAATCGTGAAACTACCAAATTGGGAATTCACTGCAGCGGGTCGCAGTGAACGGGATATATTAGATTTATTCAAAGCCCCACTCATAATGTATGACCTAAAAGCTAAACGGACAAGTAATAATTGAAATTTACGGAATTTTGGAACGATATGCAATATCAGCAATTGTTAATCTATTTAACGCAGATCCTGATAAAAAGTCGACGATAGAACTACTAACCCGACAATGTTCCTTAGTCAAATTAGCAAAAATCCCTGTTATACTCAAGCTTTGGCATAAAGAAGATATCACATTTGCTGAGAATTTATATGATCATTCGTGGAACTACATATCTTTTTACTTTAGATTTAGTTTGTATATGATCCATAGCCTACACTAACACTGGGTCTGAAGTTTTGGCATCTTCCTTCTTATGTTCTCAATTCTATGAATTTATCACTAGGAGTTTGGTGTTATGAAAGAGAAGAATCCATTGCTATTATAACATAAATCAAGGTTTACCATTTTATTTTAAAACCTAAAATATAACGGTAAGTGATATCACTTGTTTGCTTAGACAATCTATAGACAAATCTACAATTTATGATTTGTTTTTCTTCGTAATATTAATGGTCCTGATTATATCTTTGGTCATTACTCCATCAGTTTTCGCGCAGCAGAAACCTGGTTCGGTTTCAAACAATAAGAATAACATCCTGAAGATATTGAGTCATAATTCCTTCATAGATATTGCGGGATATTTTCACGTAGTAGGAGAGATAGAAAATGTATCACCAAACCCTGTGGAGCTTGTCAAAGTTATCGGAACTTTCTACGATGTGAATGGCAAGGTGGTTGGAACAGACTTTAGTTTTACAGATCCAGCTATATTGTCTGCAGGCGATAAAGCGCCATTTGAATTAATACTGACTTCTGCTACCATCCCAGTAAAGGAAATTGACAACTATAGATTAAGTATAGATTGGCAGAAATGAGAGAAGCGGCAACCAAAATTCTATGACATTTCTCAGTCTTTCCTCGATATCTTTTTCTTCTGACTTTATTTCTGTTAACTCTCTGATGCCCTCTAATTCAAGCTCTATCACTTCTCGCTCCTCGCTAAGTATTCTATCTGTATAATTATTAAGATATGTCAATAAGTCGCTCACAGCCTTAGGATAGAATACCTCGTTTGCTGGAATTGTTACTGCTTGATTAAGGTCAAAGCCTTGTGGTGCTATCTCTGGTGATTGTAGTCTATGAAGGATATACTTCCAAAGTCCTGCCACTCCAACCTTTGCCGCGATACTGTCTAGTTCAATTCGCTTTGTTTTTAGATACTCGTCCGAGGTATATATATTGCCGGTGAATATTCTTCTTCGATCTCTGCTTCTATTAGATCTGGATAGCCGTTCTGCTGAAGCCACTTTATAGTATCTCTAGTAATACCAATTTTAGGTGTATTTGTTCTTGAGCCGTTTGCTATCTCCTCGCCATAAGCGTCGTAATCTACGAGAATCCCAACAACTGAACCTGCTTTCTTTGCTGCTTCAATCAGGTCTTTACCATATTCTGTAAACCTTCCTCTGGTATGTACTAGCGCAACGCGATACCTTTCAGCAAACGGAGCTAATAGATCAGCTATACCCTCTTTTTCAATAATAATGATAGCAATTCCCTTCGTTGCAAGTTCCTCAACGTTGTCTATTTCTAAAGATATGACTTGCCTTCGTAGAGCCATTGTAGCTTTGAACAGATATTGTCGTGCTTCAACAAGTTCTTTGGCATTACTTTATGGCATGTGATAATAGCTGTTCCTCATGTGAAATTGAACATGTCGAAGATGAGGCAGATGAGGGAGAGGAAAAATAATCATGAATATCATTGAAAGAGACACCTTTTTGCTGTAATGCAAGGACATGTAACTACAAGGATAATAAATAACGAGGAGTAAAGTAACATACACGCTCATTGGTTCTTATCATAGCCTTTTTCTAGGTAAGAAGGACACAATATCATCTGAATTATAAGCATGTGAATGATTTTTGAAATACACATCGAATAAAACAGACCTAACGACAGTAGAAACTGAAATACCAGAATTAAAAATGGCACTCGAAGTTTTGATTAATCCATATTTAATTTATTAAGTAAAATGTCGTATCTGGTTCGAAAAAGTTAACTAAATGAGAATATTAATATGATTCTCTTAATTATATACCATTTATGTTAGAACATCTTAGTATTATGCACAAAGGGCTTCTATTTTCATTGGGCATACTTACTTGGACCACAATAGGATACCATTACACCTTTTCTTTGGTCTTCGCGCAGCTAATTCCTGGAGATTTTCAAGATGCTAATCACGGGAATATGACGTTACCCACACCGTCTACAACTACTCATACTTCATATGCTATAGAGGGTAGCAATGAACTTTTAAGTTCAAAATTGCCTATGATAAAAAAAGCAGTTATTAGTCAAATTTATGGAGCAATGGGTATAGCACAGACAGGCTCTAACGATACATCAGCAAGAGTGATCGCATTAATTATAAATGAAATTGATAATTCAACATCCAAAGCAAGCAGTCTTGGCACAACAAGATCATTAACTGGGATCCAAATAGCTAATGCAATTCAGAAACTAATTACTAGCAATAATAATAGCCAAGATCTAGAATTGAAAAAAATCGTGGTTGAGAATGAAGCAAAGTGCTCCTCTTCTTCCCTCAAATCCACTGCAGATTGCAATCTAAAGATACGTATTCACCAATAAAACCCGCTTCTTTTGGGTCTTTCAATGTCAATCATCTATCAGATCAACAATAATGGCTTTAGCTTTTATTGTTAGTTCAAGTCCAAACACGATTTTGGTAAGCCAGTTAAATAATATTTGCATATACACAATAATTCGGATTGAAATTATTTTAAATTTTGGTGCATCAATCTGATTAACTATTCGAGCGAACTAAATATCGAATAGCAATGATTAAATCAAATAATAATACTTTTTTATAGTATATAATTCAGTCATAAGGCAATGTCAACCTACAACTCTTGCTATTTAGAAGGAGGAGGAGAAGAATAAAAACAATGAATATCACTGAAGGAGACACCTTTCAATATAGTTGCAAAGACATGTGGTTGCAATGACAATGACAATGATAACAGGAAAAAAATAACGTATACATTCATTGATGCTTATCATGGTCTCTGTATAGATAAGAAAGACATTGTATCAGCTGAGCTACAAGCATGTGAGAGACTTTTAAAAGATAATAGCGCAGATGAAATTGATAGGAGGGCTACAGAAAAAGAAATTGCTGAATTAAAATTCTCATTATATCTTTTGCCTTAATATCACTACTACTTATTTTGTCTTTTACATACAATCGCATCCAGAAATTATTAATCTACTTACCTAAGCAACAAAACAATACTAAATGAAAAATCCTGAAAGAGAAGATAGATTAGTTAGATCAGTTTATAGCATTATAAGAAATCATAAGGGCAAAGTTACTGCAAAGCACCTTGAGACAGAAGTCGGTAGCACGCATAAAGTCCGTTATGCATTAACACGTTTGATGAAGGAGGGAAAAGTTAAGAGGACCAGAGCATTTAGAATAGACGGAATAGGATACTTCTATGAGGATTGTAATAATATGGAAAATACTCATTGATTATCAAAGGATTTGGTTTGTAGTTGTACAAATCTAATAGCATCTTCTACTACAGTTGCATTGGTGAGTAAATCTAGTTTCATAGAGTAGCATTCCTTAGCCAAAGATAGCGCTTGTAACTTTTCTCTCCTGTCTTCAGCATTAGTTGTTGTGTTTCCATGATTCCTTTAGTATCAGAGATAGTATCAGAGAAATAACAAATAATCCATTTTCCGTTGAATATATTCGCAATAATAAAGAGTTTTTGTCTCTTCTTTTCCTTAGTTAGTTTGAATTATTTATTATTTTATTTAGATGGTCTAGCAACTCTTCATTCTCAATAGGTTTTGCAATAAAAAGTTCTTTATCGAATTTGCCATATGATTCTTCTTTTCTAAACTTCTCAGAATACATTTCACTAGCCGTCAGAAAACATACCTTAACTTTATCATCTATCTTTCTCATCTCTTGATACAAGTCCAAGCCGTTAATATCTGGCATTTTGATATCTAGAAGTAACAAGTCATACATATTAGCTCTAAAATTCTTTAATGCCAAACTAGGATGTTCATATGAATCTGTTTCAAACCCATTGGCTTCTAATACCTGCTTTAGCACCAGAGTAACGTCAGGCTCGTCATCTATAATTAAGATTCTTTTTGTTGATTTATCATTATTATCACTCCACCTACTCTTTGTCATGAATATTGGTCGTATCCTGCTGCATCTTCAAACAGCATATAATTATGATATGGGCAAGTGTCTATACACCTTAGTAAAAATTATTTATGAATAGTTAATACTGCTGCTTATACAATTATTATTACAATATGGTCAGAGTCCTCATATTTGTGGGCTTTAATTCTGCTTGCGCCCATAATGTTTCAAATATTGAAATATAGGTTAATACAGTCGATTCATTGTTGGAATAAGTTGCCATTCCTATTGCCTCATTAGATCTACTTTTTTCGTCGTCTTTTAGCTCCTCCATCAAAGCAATTCTTGAATCTACAATCAGAATCGAAACTTTGATTGGTAGACGGTTTTCTTGATTTCTGTCTGCCAAATGAATTTCGAATTTCCCTTTTTCTCTGGCCGGGTCTTCCTGCTGCCATTCTTTTGATGTCATTATTTTTTGTAATAATTTTTCTATTTGTTCTTGTTTATCTTTAGATGTGAGAATCCTAACACTTATTCCACGCCGCGTTGCAGCATCCTTCAATAATTGTATTACTTCTACTTGTTCTTCTCTTAAAGACGCTTTATCAGTAGGAAAGAATAACATTCGAGCTTCTTCTTTAGCCGAATTTACAAGATCAAACCCAAGTTTTTGTATTTCATAAAGATCTTTTAATGTTTCAATAAACGGTGGTTTTATACCATCTTGTATTTCCTTTATCTTTTGTTCTGCAGGTATTCCTTTATTCCAAAGAGTCTCAAATAGGTATTGTTGTGCTTCTACAAGTGCTTTAGCATTGCTTAATATCGCATGTGATAATGGCTGATCCTCATGTGAAATTGAATGAAGCATACAATCTCTTCGATCAGCTATACCAAAATTGCTTCTGACTCCTGTCAGATGCCTTACCTCAGAGACTTCCATCAGTTTGTTTACATAAGATATATTATCATGTGTAACTTCTGTTACGGTTCTTAGTCTTACTCCTTTTTCCTTCAGCTGAAGAAATCTATTCCATAATGGTTCAGCTATCACATGCATAGCTACTTCAGTATGATCGAAACATCCATCAAGTTCTTCTTTGATATTTGAAAAAGTTTGAAGTGTTTTTTCCAATATCTTTTCATTTCCATACAATACCTCTGTCCTTTCAGGAGAAGACCTGGCCTCATTCAAAGGGAATTCTCATCGTATGACTGAGCAACTATGATTATTAAACAGTATTGAAAACTTGAATCCCAAATTGTAGCATTTTGTCTTACAATCAGTTATTTACGCTTATCTAGGAGTTCTTAAAATACATAATTTTTAGTCGTTGATTCTTTACTACCATTTTCTTCTTATCTATCAAACTTATGCTATTCTTTTTTGTTGCTCTATATACTATAACGGAGTCACGATCTTTATTTCTTGATTCGTTCTTCGTGCATATTCTTATTTATGACTGCCGGGTTTATAGAGATAGTTTTGATAACATCCTAACAACAAAAGCCAAATAAAGACTCAATCAAAGTCTTGTTCATCGCGTTAATACTAGCTTCTTTTGTAGGCTTGTTATATGTGAACTATATTTTCCAACCTATCCTCTTATATCGTAGTAATTCTTTACTAAGTTGATATGAACTATCTTATCTAGTAAGCAGTAATAGTGTGTAACTCAAGCTGCAGTTATGGGATTGTTGCTGAAGGTGTTAGTGATTTAAAAGGAGTAGAAGGAGTAGCGGAAGTAGTAGAATTTGTTTGATTGGTAGGTGTTTTTGGGATTCCACATATCTCAGATTCAGTTGAATTAACAAAGTTGAGCCTTGGATTGTTGGGATCACACATGGCTGCTTTTTCTTCTGGAGTTAATTCTTGGGCTTGGCTTACATTAAAAGACGCAACTCCTGTCACTACCGTTATTATTCCCGTTACTGTAACAAGTATAGTGAATATCCTTGTCATCATACACATGTTTCTTGCAATTGCGGTCAAATTTACCTATTATAGATGTATAAACCAAGATATTTAAGTAGTATAATCTATTAACCGCAAGACCTTTAGCTTTTTGTCCACAAATGCTTATGCTTGAAATCATGTCTGTAAAGAGATGTTTTTTTCATTACCAAATCCATAATAAACATATTCTTGTTTGAAAACTGATTTTCAATTGTAAAATCTAGATGAGAGGGCTAATATTATTCTTCAGATGTAGTATGATCATTAGATTATATCAATTGCTTGAAATAGTAAGGCACTACATACTGCACTAGAGCTTAATACATATGTTGAAACCTCATCTTTCAATTTTCTTCTTTTAATTGTTTTTTTATCCCTATTATTATATTCTTCAAATTCTTTTTGTTCTGTCAGACCTATTGCTAGCAATTCATCATATACTTCAGATTCAATCTCATCATTTTTAGCATGATGCATACTAATATAGATAGTTCATGTGCATACATACAATTTAAGCGATAAGGAGCAAAAAACTACGTACAATAACACTCATTGTAATATCTAGACTTGTTCTCGACAATAATTATAAAAAAATAATTAGAAGGGCCTACCGCTATGTTGAAACATCTGTTTTGCAAAAAATGTTGCCATTTATTTCATATTTTATCTCCTTTCCCTCAGAATCTGCTCTGGATCGGTTGTCCATTCGTTGATACGAACCTAATAACACCATTAACTACAGTAGCATTTGTTAATAGTTCAAGTTTCATGGAGTAGCATTCTTTAGCCAAAGATGATGCCTGTATTTTTTTCTCTTTGGATTATTTTGCTATCTGCATTCAGTTCTACGTCTGCGTATGTCACTTACAATATCTTAGTCAAAGCAAGCTATATCTTTTTGGTTAGAAAACTGGATAAAGAGATAGAGAATTAGGATTTGGCGTACCAGATTCTGTTCCTGGCGCTTTAACATAAAGGCGACCATTATTTTGGTCATATCCTATATTATGCATAGTTAACACTTTAAATCCATTATCATGTAGATATTTCATCTCTGCAGCAAACAAATCAATAGCTGTACTAGAAGAAGTTCTATCATTATCTATACTATGGTATGCTATCAAAGGAATTGCATTTATTACTCCATCATTATTATTATCATTATATTTGAATTGACTGTCTACAACATCTACAAATCTATTAAATATTGCAGTGCTATTGTAATCATATTTTTTATCATTGGCGTTATGACTCCATTCTCTAATAGAATACCTATTTAAGGTTGACAATTGACCATTATCAGAATATATTGAACAACCAGTATGATCATTATTACAGTCCAATCTCATTAATGGGCTAAATCCATTAATGGCAAAATCATAATATTTTGCAATACTTTCTATAACAGTAGAATTATCGATTGCATTTCCTTGAGGTACTGCAAAGGTAGAAGGGTTATTGATTCCATGATCTAATAAGCATTGCTTTGATTGGCTAACTTGAGAGTTCAATTGGTCAGCTGGTAGTTTGATAAGATCATCAGCACTTTTAGCTTCAATATCATGACCTTCATGATATAATGTGACTATTTCTTGCCAGTCCATCTGTGAATCCTTATCGACCATGTCGCAAGTTACGAAGAAACTACCTTTAAAACCGTACTGGTCTAGTATTGGCTTAGCAATCATATATTGACTTTTATGAATATCGCCAAAAGTCAATATCACTACTTTATTATTTATAGCAGCAATATTGCTTTGATCTTGATTAGCAATATTATTACTATTGTCACCTCCACCACCATCATTATTAACACTATTGTTAGCAGATTTATTCTTCTTGGCATAAGTGGTATCTATTAAGCTAATATGAGGAGAAGTAAAAATCATCAACCCGATCATCAATATAAAAATAATTATTGTTATTGATAATAAAGCTATTACCATCATATAGCCATCAGACCTCTTGTTCTTGGAAACAATGTCTCCATTAGGATTCCAAAATTGAGTTTCCACGATATATTGTTTTAACCTCTTCTTATTTGTAACTGCTTCTATATTATATGTATTAAGTCAATTAGATGTAGTCGCCTTCTCATCTTAAGAGTCATTGAAAGGCTTAGGAATAGCCATCTAATGTTAAGAAGAAACCTTTGGCATGGACTTCTGAATGCATGAACTTGAGATAGTTGAAGGATTGGCAGGTATTACTAAAAAGGCTGGAATGAAGATTGATATTGAATGCTTTGATTCTTTATCCTTCACATCAGGAGCAGAAAATTTTACAACACAGTGACTTGGAAGATTATTTTCTGACTTGTGCCAATTGTCTGGATATTGAATGGATATCCCATAAATAGGGTTTTCATAGACTACAAATGGCCCTACCTTTCTTCCTTCACTTCTTTTATTTCAAACCTCTTGTCATTTCATAAGATACAGAGGGATTAAAATCTTCTACGATGGGCGAGGAGGTTCTATCCATAAAGTTTCAAATATAGAAGCATAAGATATAGCCGTTGATTCAATATTAGAATAAGTAGCTTTTGTGTTTTCTTCTCTATCACCTTTTGATTCTACGGTCAAGGAGAATACATTGTCTACTACAAAAACTGTTACATTAGTTTGAAAGGATTTTTTGAGATATTGAATATTAATTTGTTGCTGTTCTTTCAATACATCAATAGCATCGTTTATTTCATTTGCTGCGGGCATCATAATTCTAATCTTTACACCACGCTCTTTTGCTGCCTCCTTAAACAGCTGCATTAATTGTGTATGCTGATGGAAAGCATTTGTTGTCAAAAATAATAGGAGTATCTCTTTTTTTGCCGATTTTATTAGGTTAAAATTAATTTTTTGTATTTCCTTATAGTCATGCACTACGTCTGCAAAATCTGGTCTAATTCCTTCTTGAATTTCTTTAATCTTCTGTTCTCCCGGTATTGCTCTGCTCCAAAGAGTATCAAAAACATACTGGTGCTGATCCACAAACGATTTCGCGTTGCTAACGATAAGCTGCGTCACTGGTTCAGATTCTTCATGAATTATAGTAGCCTGATACTCTTTGCCATCCAATATTGCAAAATTGACTTTCACTCCATCAAAATGGCGGAGTTCTCCAACTTTCATCAATTCTTTGCAAAAAGGTATATTGTCCTTAGTAATTTCAGTGAGTAGTCTTATTTTTCCTGCCCTTTTTTTAAGTTCAATTAATTCTTTCCATATCGGTTCAATTGTAACTATTACCGATGGCCCTATTTTATCAGAACAACTGTCAAATTTTTCTCTTACCTTATAAAGACCTTGCAATGCACTTTTGATTACATTTTCAGTCCCCTGGATTATCGCTGTTGAACCATGGTCTGCCTCTGATGTCGTGAACTTAGTGTCGCCAAACAGATAATATAAAACTATATGAAATAATGTTTAGTTTTAGTGTCTTGATATATACATACAGGTAATGACATTTACCCGGGTTTAGTTCCATCTTTTGTTATGGTTTATTACCTGAGTTTATTTAGTGTAATATCCATTTAAGAAGATTGACATTTTAGGCAGATTGTATTATTGGTTAAAGAAGTAAAATATCATCATTACTATTCAAATTAAACTGATTGTTTGCTTTATCCTTTATAATAGATTTACTTCGTCTACAATCACAGATAACAATCTTACACTTCACCTAATTGAAAGTGGTAGTGAAGAGATATTATATCACTCAGATCTATGATGATAAAATTCCAATGCTGTATGCTAATCTATATGAATCAAATATGTCTTCATATGAAATCGCTTCCCTGTCTAAAGTTCCTTTGTCTACACCAGTTCTTAATGCAGTAATTAACTCTTTGAACCATATATTATCCTACTTCCTCTTTCTCTGCATTTTACATCTTATTCAACTTACTACTATCCTCAAACGTATTTCTTTGAGAACGCTAGCGTCTTTTGCCAAGCATCTGCAGTCTCTTTTGGAGCGTAATTTTCCACCGCCTGTATTCACATGTAGAATGTCTGCAGTTTCAAGAGTCTCTTTCTTTGCTATTGCAGGAATTGTGGCCAGTAAAAATACAAATTGAAATATCCTTAATGATCGTCCTTTGACATGTTTGATCGTATTAAATAGATTTTTAGCCAGGATCAAAAAGTCCTTCGATATACGGTGGGGTGTCTATACTAATGAAACCTCAAACTACAATGACAATAGCACTAACGTATTGAATTGAAGAGAGTGACCACCCTAACTAGCCTGGAGTGTCTATACTACAAACATTAGGATTGAACGAGTACTCACCTAAATTCTGGGTTGTGTGCTACGATTCAACTGCCAACAAACGAAACTTCAAACGGATGGTTTACGAACGAACGTATTGACATTGAAGACATGACCACCCTGCATTCTAGTCAGTCATAATCTTGGTAACAATGAAAAGGAATCCTTTACTATGTCCTGTCTCTTTTTGGTGTGTATCCTTCAATGCTTTAGCACTATCAGGTTCAATTGTTATAATACTTGTGTAGCCGCATTCATTACACTCCCATTCATATTCTTTATGAATCGTTTCACCCTCCTCTACCACGTAGTAAGGAATCTCTTATCGTAATTATATTACTTATGATTACAATCAAAATCGGCTCACCCGATTTAGTGGTATATTGGTAGGGGGGTAGTGCTAAGGGTAGGGGCTATAAGGCTTGAGGCTTGACGCTATGTGTGATTCTGGTATAAAGGTACTTGATTGGTGCAGTGGTAGGGGCATACCAGTACTGGTGTTTGTCCTGTGTTACTGTTAGTGTGTGTTGTCTCTAGGTAAGTATGTGGGTTATCATATTGTATATGCATGATAGTACTATCAATATTCTAAATGGTAACACTACCATGGTGCTACTAGAACCATGTATTATTAAACTGGTTGTTGCTTCTTATATGTTTGAACATCAATTATCCTATTTCTTTTAGACGAACGAACGAAAAAAAAAGTTGTGGGTGGGTGAGTATATTATTTGTTCTAATTAGTTTTGGTCAGTGTCATGTGGATTTCCACTACAACCAGGCTGTGCTGCAGAGGCTGATGGAACTACAGATACCACAAAGGTTGTTATAGCGAGGACAACGAACATAGCCGTTGTCATATATGCTAATGCTTGCAGTTTCATTATTTTGACATTATGAACAGAATTTACTACTTAGAGTTTTCATTGTTTAACTGATTACAGTTCCAAGCATTAAGAAATTTTCTGTGTGAAAAATTTACGTATCGATAAGAATGAAACGAAGTATGAATAGTGACAAACTTACTTGCTCCCTTCTTATCAAGATGCATACCACAGCATTGGTTTTATATCTTATGCATTATGCTTGCTGTAATTTGATAAGTAAACTCCTACCATTAACTCTTATAAATTTTGATTAGCCTTTCGATCATTCCAGAATAACTAGCACTTGGCGCTTCATAATGAGACTAATTGTATGACATATTATGATTTAGTCGAGGTAAACGTTAATTGGAGTGATATGAAATAAGAAAGAGAAGAGGAAGCTACGCTATCTAGAATTTGGGATGATCTCCGCCGCCTAGCGGTCTTTTATCAATCTCCTGATTACTTCTTATCTCTGCACTATTTGGGTTAGATCTTGTATTTTTTCTATCACAAGTTTGACAGCTAAGGCTGATGGCTTAAATACTAGACACTGTTATAACTAGCATCATCAACTACAGTAGCATTGGTAAGTCTAACTTCATTCAGTAAGATTCTTTTACTAAAGATAGTGCTGAAGTATAGTGTAACGACAAGTAGCGTCATCAGTAGTTTTAATCGTTTAGTATTTCTCCCTTAAAGATAACTTTTATATCTTTTAACTTCGTTTAGTAAATTGCTTATATATTTCCAATAATATGGCATTTGAACAATATTCTTATACAGTCTTATCTAAATTAGTTCACAATTTACAAGTTTGTCTAATAATTTAGAATGATATTTTTTATACTACGCTCACGTCTAATAGTTGAGGTGTAGTAGGTGGGATCAAAGCATAACAGTAGAACAGCAAAGCAACTGTTGATAACACAGACTAAACCAAAACAGAAGCAACAGGAGCGACAACAACTATGTCTAAAAACAATCTGTCTTCACAATCATTCACAGCTATCAGAATTGATAGACATTTTTTTAAGGAAAGAATTAGTTATTCTAATTATAAGGATTTCTCCGTTCGCAATAAAAGACCCTGAAGCAAGAATCGATATAGTAAATGAAATATACAAACAGGCTACAAAAAATAATTATTTAGTTTTTCGCCAAGGGAAAGAAAGGATTGTTGTAGTTCATAGCATCGTGAAAGTAGAAGACATTTTAGCAGAAAATACTCTTATTTCCTCCTAATAGATTTTAATGTATCGGTTTAAGTAATATTAAGATATAATATAACAACGTCGAATCATCAATCCTGAGTATAATAGGCTTATCCTGCATTACTCCTTCTGTGTCAAGTGAACATTTTCAGGATGGAAATCTTCTTTAGATGCATCAGAATTACGATAGCCTTTACTATGATCTTGACAGAGTTCAACTCTAACTTCGGAGTTTTTATCAGCTAATATACATCCACATGGCAACGATACCCTTTCTTGCTGCATAATTTCTTTTTCCCTTCTATTATTCGTATGCTGCATTAGATTTAAGGATTAGTATAGGTAATAGTATCAAAAGCCCAAAGTTATCCCTTGAGAATCTCCACACTCGTCGATGGGGATTTGAATACTGATTGTATGATTCACATTTAAATGAAATTTCTTGACATCTATGCAGCAAAGCGAACGCACCAGAAATGTTTTGTATAGGTATGTAATATAAGATCATGCACAAGAATGGGCTCTGGTAAAAATTAGCAGTAGGAGGGTCTAAATGGAGTCTTCGGAAAAATTAGAAGAGTTAGATCAGTCTCGCCTAAGCAAGGCTAGCGATACCACTAGAGAGGTGTCCTATGCAGTGCTTGACGTATCCCCAAAAAATACAACTGGCGTGCTAGAGAAATTTGCTATCACTATCAATGTTCAGTTGACTCTACAACCAGGTCAAGAGATTCCATTTATTCCTTTCAACGGTTTTGACAAGGTAAAAGAAGCAAGTAAATTGTTTTTGTACGGACCCAGTGGATGCGGAAAATCAAGATGCATATACGAATTGGTCAAGGAGAGAATAACTGATTTTAAAGAAATATTTGTCATTAATCCTAGACACACGACAGGAGCAAAAGAATCTGGAAGGGCCAAGCTCACTGAATTATTTGCTAGATTTAGTCAGGAAGATGCTGTGATATGGGATAATTTCACCTGGCTTTTTGTTGTGGCCTTACTCCTAGCTTCTGTATTTCACGCTTCTGCTAATCTATCCGTTGTATTCCTCTTTGTTATTGATCGTGTGCCTTTTTCAGCACATAATTATTTTTGTAATTGCAAAAGACATTACATAGTTTTCTTATTTTAGATAAAGTCTTTTCACATTATCAAATGCTAAGTTATTATAGATCCGTTCAAAGACCTGAAAAAAGTTATCATGTTAATTTACCAAAACCATTGATTGACATTCTAGATCTTAAGAAAAATCAAATAGTGAATATTAGTCTTGCTTCAGATAAAGGTGAAAAAATAGTTGTGATCAGCGCCTTGCATGAACCGACTAAAGAAGAAGTAACTACTACAGAAACAACTATTTCCTAATGATAATAATAACTACACTTTTTCAGTATTTTCCTGCTTTTCGGTTTGAGACTTCTCTACTTTATATGGTGTGAATTTCTTACACTCGCAGTCCTTTCTACCTCCTTCCCTACCTTTGCAACCTAGATACTCCCTAGCATGATAGAAAAGGCTTGGAGAATCTGATGGTGCCAGTATATGATCACTGAAGTGGTGTCCGCAGTTGACGCACCATACACTTTCTCCAGTTTCCAAGAATTCTCCTCCTGACATTTTAGATCACTCTTCGCATATACTTTATTTATCAAGTTCTCCCGTTTCTATCAGGATACCCTGGTTGGTTTAGGTATTTAGTCGCTGTATGGTGATCGAAGTCTGCTTCATTGTCTACCTTATAAGTACAATATTTACATGAAAACCCCTTTGTACTTGGTAAGATGTCATTTGAGCGTGACATGTTAGAATCCAACATGTCAGACATGTCATTTTGAGCTTGACTATCACGAGGAGAAGACAGAAGGCAGATGTTTTAATAATGTGTAATCCTAACCACTTCTCCATAAAGATTTTTGCAGGAGAATCTCCTTTTGAAGTGGCGGAGAAAATGCAAGCTTTTATTCACCTAAGTGGATTGGAGAAAGATATATGGAATTACATAGAAAGGAGTATAGATCAGTTTAAGGAAACTATTAATAGATTGTATTAATAATGTGGTGGCACTGAAGATTGTTAACTGGTGTGTCAGACCACACATTTACTTAATGAATAATCAAATATTCTAGATGATAATCTCAGGCGTACTATTGTAGCTCGTATCCTAAGACTAAGTGAGACATAATGCACGTATTAATTAGATATCTATATGGCATAAGAAGAGCATCTATTAAATCGTACTCCTATATTCTATTTGAAACACTATTGCTATCGTTTAGCGATTTAGACAACTGCCTACGATTGTCTTAACTGACAACAACAATCCGGATAGGGAAAGCTTTCTCGTAGTTATATACGAGCCTTCGGTTATAAGATATGCCGACACGATCGTAGAAACACTTCCAAATCTAGTAACCTATATCCTGGTAGGCGAATCAAATGCAGCAAAAGAGGCAGTTAAGGAATGGATAAGGAACAGACAAGGTTCGAAAAGTAAGGCCTCGTCTATCTTTAAGCTATTTATTGAGAACGACATTTTATGGCTCATTTCAGTGAGTGCACTTTCAGTTGGCGTAACTGCGTTACTCTTATATTTCTTCAGGAAAAAGCATTGTTGAAATAATCTCGACTTAATTCTAAACCAAGTTGTGATGAATAACCTACATGAAAAAATGCGAGTCCAAAAAGTCTTGCTTTATTTTTTTACTTCCATCCCCAGCCAATTATCATTCCATTTCCTGCTTCGTCTATATGAGCTCTGAATATAACTACCAAATTATCACTGGATGCTAATCTACCAGTTGTTGAGCTTGCGTGGAAAAATGCAGCGCCATTATTAATTACTATTGTTCCCTTAATATCTGGACGTGCAGTTGAGTAAAAAGTATAAGTTGCCTTTTCATGTTCACCAGTATCACTACTTTTACCATCATTAGTACCAGTAGGAGTTATAGTTGCCTCACCCTTGACATCTCCAGAGCCATTTGGTCTGAAAGTGACCAAGGCAGTGCCGATATCTGTAAAATCTATGCCTTTTACAGTCCCGTTACCTGAAAAAGCAACACTTAGCCCCTTACTTCCATTAATATCTACTTGTTTTATACTTGTTGCTTTGTCATGTTCTGAGAAGATGGGTTTGCCTAAGACTGGGCTACTATTGAGTGCAGCTGATATTGTATTGTTTGAAAGATCAGCTATTGCTTGTTGATGGTGGTTAATTTGGGATGTTACAGCGGCAAGTATTGATAAAATAAAAGATATGGATATAATAATAGCACAACAGAGCGAAACAGACTTAATTTTCATTATTGTTTAGCGTTAGACCTAGAAATTTAAAGTTTCTTTTTTTTATTTATAAGCATTAGGACACTCAATTGCGTTATTATAGTCACATTCTAATGACAGCAACCAGAATAACCATCTGAGGGTAATCAAGATATATGAGTATACACGTATCCGTTGAAAAAGAAAAGATATGATTGCTATTCATATCAGCAAGGAGATCGAGGCATCACTCGAACAAGTATGGAATATTGTATCTGACGTGGATAGGGAACCTGACTACTGGCAAGGTACTAAGTCAATCAACAATCTTAAAAAATATGGCAATGTAATCGAAAGAGAAGTAATAATCGCTTTCAAAAATTCGACATGCAGAGAAATCGTTACACTAGATCCAAAGAAGTCAGTTAAAGTAGAAATTATAGACGGACCAATAAAAGGTACGAAAAATATTATATTAAATCCTATTGCCAACAACGGCAAAACTAGAGTAGATGTGCAATGGGATATCAAGGTAAAGGGTTTCTTTGGACTGTTCAAGGGTATGATTAAAAAACACTTTTCAAAAGGTACAGAAGACGCGTTAGAAAGAATATCTAAAGCAGCTGTATAGTGTGTACTTGGATCTATTTGCGAAATGTACTAATCGTTATATTAGATTTCATCAGATAGGAGCTAGTACAAATTCAGATAGTTTCCTTGGATTAAATATAGGATATTACGTTAAATCACTTTCCATATTGTAATCAATGTTAAGATACACTCATAATTCCATAGCCCTTGTTAGTAGCATTACCTAATCTTCCTCTCATGCATGCCGCAAACCACAATAATTCATTTTTATAAGTGGACTATAAATAAATAATCCGATATCAGATTTATTGATCTATAATAGACTTTGTTGGGACGCACAGACATATGACGAGGTTTCACGTTTAGTACAATATCGATGGGGTCAACAAATTCTTCAGAGGAGAAAATGGAGAGGAAATGAGATCATCATGGATGCAGGATGTGGAACTGGGCTTCTTACCAAATTGTTGGCTCAAAGAGTTTCTATAGGAAAAGTCTATGGTGTAGATACGGATTCTAATATGATAAAACAGGCAAAAAGTAACCTTAAAGGTTTAGAAAATGTTGAGTTAGTACGATCTGACTTTTCTAATGTGAAACTTCCAACAAAATTAGATGTTATTTTTTCCAACGCCTCACTTCATTGGGTTCGTGATCATGCAAAAGTCTTTCAGCATTTTTGGAATATGCTAAAATACGACTCAAGTGAACCTAGTCAATTATTAATCCAATGTGGAGGATATGGTAACTTGCAAAGAATCCTTTTGCTAGCACAACGAGTTACGGAGTTAAATGAATTCAATGAATATTTTACAAACATGGAGCAATCATGGTATTTTGCAAAATCTGATGACACAACTAAACTGCTAAGAAAAATAGGTTATGTAAATATCAAAGTTCATTTGAATAATGACCGGGTAAGCCTTACCAATCGTGAAATATATTCTAGATTTGTAAAGACAGTAGTATTGAAACCTTTCCTGGAACACTTTCCTGATAATAAAACAAGAAATAGGTATCTGGAATTATTTTTGGATGAAGTTGAAAAGAAAAGTACCAGTACCAGTAGTAAAAAATCTCAAACACCTTGGTCGTTAGATTATGTTAGGCTAAATATCATTGCTGATAAGCCATAGAATTAACGGATCCAAAAAGTCTGTTTTACAATATTAGAAGAGAACACAAGACAGCATTTGTGACAGTTCACGATAACATATATTCACAAATTCAACAAAATTTCTCAAGACTAGATTAGTCTAGTTACAACAGAACACAATTTGATTATTAATGTTCGTATTCAACTTTAAACCTGTTTCTGAATTTCTTTTTACTTTTGATGTTCCTTCGAAGAGATCATATGTAACTTCTTAACTAAAAATAATACTACTCCTGCTGGTATAAAAAGAGCAAACAGTAGTAGTAAATAAGCAAAATCTCCAGGATCAAGCTTATTTCCAACAAGAATTATTCCAAATATGATTATAATTATCGAAGGAATAGCTAATGCCAATATCAACATGTCAAAATATTTGTTCATTATTATCGATGAGGATGAGGATGAGGATGTTGATCTTGCTAGATTTTGGATTCTTAATCCTAAAATAAATGATGATGTTCCTATCAACAAAGAAACTATAGTAAGAACATTTTGTGTGAGACCAGGAATAAGGGTGATTGGTGTGTTTGTGTACTGTTGTTGTTGCCCTTCCGCAACTACAAAGGAAGCAAACAGACTATTTATCATTAAAACCTGAAATGATAATAGAACAGCAGTAACGATAGAATTTATTGGCAGGTTATATCTAGCTAATAATAACCACTGTTTGTATGATGATCCCAAAGGGACTAGCTCACCAAAGATAGTAATGAACAACCATAATAATATTTGTCATGTCTTAAATGCAATCGAAGAACAAACGAAAGGATAACGAAACAAAGAAATGGCAGAATACAGATTCAAAGAGAAAAAGAGAATAGAACTGTTTACTGGTCTACTATTTTTTGTAGCCTGTCATTAAGTGCTAAAGATATATCTTTTTTCTTATCGATCTTTGGCTTTCTGTAGCTCATTACAGACCCTCCATCTTTCCTTATTAAGATTAAAAGATTATCAGGTCATAATTTCCATTGATATGGCGAAACCCGTTCGAATGTTATTGAGCTCCTAGAATACAATATATAGAAGGAAGGATCGTTCGGCTCTAAAATTTTCATCTCTTGTTTTGATTCGAAATACTCCAAAAGTTGCGTTTGTAGTATGAATAAAATCGATCAATTCTTCTTGACGTATTACTATTGATTTTTCATCGCTCTGTTCGTCTTCTTTGTTAATATGATTAGCTGTTTATAATTATAAGCTTAGATTGATGTAGTCGAAATAATATTAAGCAAAAGATATGATTCTAAGACGATCTTAAATATAATAACACAGATTATCAAGAGAAGGATAAATCTTGAAATTACTAAGTGTTCATATGCTCTATGAGTATGAGCAGGGGTGACAGTGCAAGCAATGGGGGATCAATAATAATCCCAAAGACAGCGTCATACTTTTTGTTCTATGCAATTTGCAATACGAGTAATCTGATACTTGTATTTGAGGTTTTTAGGATAAGCCCCACGCAAAGGTTAGCAGGGTACCACCAACATATGACGAATCAAGTAAGACAAAGAGTGCGCTGCAGCGACACAAAGAAGGAGGGAGGGTACCAATGACTGGTAATGTACCGTAACTGTTAGGTACCATGCTGGCTCCACTTGGATAATAATTTATCTACGTTCAGTATTTTTACAGAAGCTTTTTCGAATAAAGGAATATTAATCTCGAATGTATCCTAAAATAAGTTATTAACACACTCATTCTCCTTATATAGTAAATTGCTGTATTACAGTGAGATCCAGAATTGATATATGAAAAATTGACACAATACGGACCATTTCCAATACGAATCATAGCTGGCATCGCGTTTATCTTCATGGTTTACCAAAGCTATCCAATCTTCCAGGTACCGAAGACTTTTTTGAGAATATGGTAGGATTGCCGACTATGTGAGCCCTTCCGGTAAGCTTACTAGAAGTAATAGGTGGCATTGCCTTATTAGTTGGATTTTTGACAAGAATAGTTTCGATCTTATTCATAATAGAGATGATTGGTGCTATAGTCGTAGCCAAGTTACTAAAAGGATTTGTTGGTGGATATGAGTTTGATCTTCTATTGATCGCTATTTCGATTAGTCTAATACTGACTGGTCTAGGAAGACTATCTATAGAGTGGAATATCTTGCGAAGGGAGCTGTTCCCCAGGGGAAGGAGATGATATTGCAGCAAGAACAAAATAAGCCTAAGGTTAGATCATAGCAGACTCGGTCCTTATGAAATGTCTATCCCTGAAGCAGCCCTACGCGGAACTTTCTGTCCATCTCTTAGAATCGATTCCCATCTTAGAGCCGTTGTGCCGTGATAAAGTATCTGTGGGATCATTCCTTCTCTTCTCTATCACGATTCCCTTTTACAGACAAAAAAAGATAATGGACTAGGACCAACGCTTTCTATTATGGCCAAGAATATAATGTATTATTCTATCCCTAGAATCGAATCTTTTTAAGTACATGCCACAACCACACAAGCACTGTACTAAGTTGGGTAGTTTAATCATTCTATTTGTAAATATTATACGAGTTCGCAGAATCGACGGCCTCGATTAAGTTACGTCTATGATTCTCCAGTTCTAATTGTGTTATTTGCTCACGAAGAGAATCAACTAATGCTTTTAGGTTTTTTTATGTCTGAGTCTTTTTCTGCTATTATATCTGAGGGTGTAACTTCGACATTCTGATATCTAATGATGCCCCCATCGATTATCTTCGTTTTATACCTTGTTTCTTCGATCATATTTGTTCCTTTATCACTCGTAAAAGGTAAGAATCGCATATACCTTTTCATGGACAAGTTAAAGCAAAAAACTGGAAACCTGGAACAAAGCAATACCCCCGCTCTAGATAAAAGATTGGGAAAATTTCTAACCCACCAGCCAAACACTTCTCTCTTTTCTACTTAAAGCATATGTAAATCGATTCTTATGTCCTCCTGAGTTGATAACAAATTTTGCAAAATCACCAGTCGATTAATTGAGTTTTCTAAGAGATGATAACCTGATAACAGGAAGAAAAGGGTAGTCTGGTGAATATTTTGCATTTGCTATTTTCTCCTAGAGTTAATCAATTGACTAAACTCTATCAATCGTCTAGTAGTAGCATTAGCAATAGGTCTAGTTTCGTTGCATAATGCTTTTCGCTATAGCTAGTGCTTGTATCTTTTCTCGCTTTTCTCATTAACCTACAATTATTTTTTAGTCGCAGCAGGAGTTAATTCTTTATTAATGAATTCTTCGAATGCAGGATCAAACCATTTTTCTACTTCTAGATTGCTTTCCCAATATTCCTTTATCTTGCCTTGTTCAAAAGCGCTCTTCATCCATCGCAACCATCCTGTCCACTCATTGTCGCTTAATACCTTTCTTTGGCGCATATGAAATACATGTGCAAAAGTGTTTAGAATATGATAAGTGAATGCTATTTCGGCTGACCAGTCCGATTGAACATTGCTTAATATCTTTATTAACTCTGGTCTCTCAATAGCCATCTGAGCAAGTCCTTGCATTTTTTCGTCCAAATCGTTGAGAACCTTTGTTTCGATATCGACTGATAGGGCCTGTGTTTGTTTCCTTGAGAAATATAGGACTATAAGCATTGTAGCTATTATTCCAAGTGCCTCTGCCATGCTGAAATATTCGACTAAACCAAGTTCAGACATTTTCGTTGTATGATAGCTAACTTAAATAATAATAATTTTCTTCAGTCTGATATTAAGCAGATGATTTTCAAACTTTTCTCTTTCCTTAACAAAAAGGGCTATGAATACTAGACTGATGTCTATTTTAGTAGTTAGTTAGCTAATTTGTAGTATATGGACTACTTTTAGCTAACTAAGAGATCTGATTGGTTATTTGTGATTTATTTCACTTATTTATTTCGCCATTTTCTATCATATTTACTCTATCACTTTATTACCTTTAGTGACATTCGTATGTCTTGATATCTGAATTGCGTTTGCGAATACACATGACTCCACAGTTCTCTGAGAATAACATATATAGTAGCCAGAGTGCCGTATTTGCTGATGCGCGGAGTCTAGGTAATACCGTGTCGATGAATAACGTCTTGCATAATGTTATCGACCTGAATAACGCCAAGTAACGCATCCTTTTCTATACTGGGAGCAGTGAAATTCACTAGAGTATAGTCAACTATTATTATCTGCAGTTGGTCATATACTAAACTAACTTCCTTAATAGAACAAATACGTAAAAAAACAAATCCGTGATTGATAGTTATATAATTTTCACAGTTGTAATTCTCATTATAACTATATTTCTATTTAGCCATTTATTTACATCAACAGTGACGGGCCAAACTTCCAAGATGTCTAATCTCACAACTAACCCTAAAGATGTAGTAGACAAAATTATGATGAATAACATCGGCAAATTTATGAATGAGACTATTCGTCCTTTGATTAACTCTACACCTCTGACAACTATGAGCAATCAAACTAATGCACCACTCAAGAATTTCAAAGCTACACCTCTGACAACTATGAGCAATCAAACTAATGCACCACTCAAGAATTTCAAAGCTACAAATAATGATAGGACTGCAAATAGCCCTATCACTTCTAGCGATAGTGGCTCTCACGAACTGGATTGGTCCCTATTAGTTATGCAATTTGTTATCAGCGGCTTAGCGGCAGGTGGAGCCCTTCTTGGATCCAATATTGCATTAGATTGGTATAGAAAACCATCTCTTTCAGTCGATATCGGAAAGCTTCCCAAATCTGCCCAAATTGATCTCGACCTTTATAAAGTTGACAATCCAGTTTATGGATTCAAAGTTCAGTATATTGTAAACAGAATCTCAATAAGAAATAGTGGTAAAAATGCCGCAAAAAATTGTAAAGGAATAATAAAAATAAATGAAACAGAAGAAAAAATATGTTGGTATGTCCCAAATGAAAGATATAAGATGACAATAAATGCAGATTCGATAGAATACCTAGATATTTGTGCGGTGCTCAATGAAGATCCAGAACTGATTTTCAAGAACCTTTACAATAAGGTTGAAAAAGAGTTCGGAAACAGCGGTGAGGCAAAAACTGTTAAAAATTCCATCGAAAAGAGCTATAAAAATTACAAAGACATTCCAGCAATAATCTCTCCAACTGAACATGGATGGTTACCTGTTAATCTCAATCGGAGACTAGATCCTGGTATAGCTACAATAGTAGTAACTGCTGAAAATGTAAAACCATCCTTAAAAGAAGACATAGTTATTCTGAATAGCCCTAAGGATAATGGCACGATAATAGAGTTGAGTAAAAAAAATGGAACAAGAAGACATAATTTATTCAATCTTAATTTATTACATCGAGGATAGCAGAATGCAATATAGGAAGTAATGTCCTTCACCGCTATTTGGCTGACTGATTTTAGAGAATATTCAGAATGAAATCTATGGTTATCGTACTGTACGCTATGTTAGTAGTCAGGATCAAAATCTGGTTATCGATGGAAAGACTGGTGGTATTGTTCAACTATTTAGAGATATTAAGAGGATATTTGTACAAGGTGTAATTCCCTATGTAATCATTGATGAGGCAAAGAATATGTTAATATCCTATTTAAGTCTCCTAAAACCACCAGTAACAAATCTAGATTTGGAAATCGGCAATTTGAGAGAGATTATATAACACAATTGAGTTCGAATCTGATGCATAATCCAGAGACAGAGATCGAAAAGAAAAGACATCGACATCAAAATTTACTACTAAAGACAACGCAAATGATTATTGATACATACAGGGAGTATTGCAGCAAATTTGGCTATGAAAGTCCTATCTTAATCTAGCAACATCAATCTTCGTAAGTAGCTGCTGGAATTTGTTTTCCATCTCCTCACGCATGACTTTCATTTCCTGTTCGTGTCTTTCAGCAATAGCTTGCAGTTCTTTGTCTTCTTGTTGTTTAATCTCTTCGTATGCAATTATATTGAGTGGATAAGTACATGAAGTACAATATTTATCTTCAAGAGAATTAATCTGAAAAACAAAAATGGACTAATACCAGGAGGGTACGTTCATAAAATAATAAAAAGTAAAACTAATGAGGATAGTAGAACGAACGTATTGATATTAAGAGAATGACCACCCCTTAACTAGCCTGTAGGGTGACCATGACCGATATCACTCTCTTGACTACTTGTTCTCTCTGCACTATTTGGATTGTTCTTTGTATCTTTTTCTCCTACAAGTTTGAGTGCTAAGGCTGACGGTGTAGCAATGGTTGACGCTGCTATGACAATTCCTACTGTTGCTATAATGGCAACTAATGCCAATATTGCTTTTTGAGTCATAATGAGGAATACACCTTGATAGTATTAACCCTGATTCAGGATTACTATCTATAAATTAGTAGAGAGTGGTATAACTGAATCCCTTTAATGAGTGAGTTAGTCTCTGCGTTGGGACTATAAGGCTTGAGGCTTGAGGCTATGTGTGCTTCTCGTATAAGGGTACTTGGTTAGTGCAGTAGGGTGTTATTGTTAGCATGTGTTGTGTCTGCATGGTAGTACAACTGGTGTCTTAGGTTGTACACTATCATAATATTACTAGATAGATATTTGTATAGCCTAAACCAAAGACCAATCTTCAAGCAATGAACGATATGAATACATGATATGAAGACGATACCATCTTCTAACATTAAAAACCAACTACAAACTATGGCCTGCCCAAACCTTAAACTTCGTACTATTAGAAGAATCGTCTAAGGAG
>Ga0193715_1000063_pt1 | contig 27996 bp, 20 predicted proteins | sample U2m2metaG_FD_143040 | JGI IMG/M metagenome (GOLD analysis project Ga0193715, IMG submission 143040) | Soil microbial communities from a riparian zone of the East river system, Colorado, United States - U2m2 | ecosystem: Environmental > Terrestrial > Soil > Riparian zone | place: USA: East River... | reverse complement strand
TCGAAGGTTTTCCTCTGCTTCTCGAAGGTTTTCTTCCGGCCCTGTCATATGCGGGTTCTTCTCTTCTGTTCCGATATCTCCTTTATCCGCTGCTTCTGGAAGGTTTTCTTCCGGCCCTGTCATATGCGGGTTCTTCTCTTCTGTTCCGATATCTCCTTTATCTTTCTGCCATTTTTTAATCCATTTTTTAATTTTATTTTCGTCGTCTGCCATTGCTATACGAGTGAGCAACAAATTTTAAGAATATGTAGTGGGCTTTGGGAATTTTACAATTGAAGGTTTATGAAAGTTGGTCGTTAAAGACCAGGTCGCATTAAGTATCAAACTATAAGAACTTGGCTTACTACTGGGACTTTATTTCTAGGGAAATATCTAAAAGCATACTGGTGGGAAAATAGAAACAGACAGGAGAGAGGCTGTCATGCTATTTCTCGAGTTAATAAAAGAACTTTTGTTTTATTGTCTATGGAATTACCCAGTCCAGTACTATTTGTTGCATTTGAGAAAATTGACTCACAATGCAGATCGCTAATGCATATTATAGTAACGCACTCTCCCTGTTGGTTACAAGTTGTTGTCATATTTCCAGTAGGCTGCGCATATGTAAAGTTAGCAGTTATTAGATGCAAAAGGATACAGGAAATAATAGTAACCATAACCATTATAGGTGTTCTATCAATCTTAGATTCGCCATGTAAAGTGCGAATTCTTTGCTGGAGATTCTGTGAAGTGTGTATTGAAACTATTCGTTAGCAACCTTCCAGGTAGGATGTATTTCATGCCATCCTTTTGGCTTGTCTGTAACCCATGCTCCCCATACATGTACATGGTCACCTTCTTTAGGAAGTACTCCACTTTTACCTTGATCAGGTGGAACTATTTCTGCCACTAAAAATCCATCTGTTTTATCATTATTCTTTTCATTTGCTAAGAACTTGAATTTTTCATCTAATTTCAAGAAGAATTTGAAATCACCATCGTCCATCTTTTTAGTATGCATAACTATCCCTGTAGCGTCTTGACATTCACTTAGGACTCTTAGGTCCTTCTCATTTGAAGCACCGGCAAGAACGTTTCCTGTCCTACAGTCAGGACCGGTAAGTCCTTTATGTTGTGTTTCAATAACACGATCTGAAGATTCAATTCTATTCTGCTCTTCTACGGGGATAGGTGGCTCTCCTTCCTTTTCTGATATCGAGATTTCTAATTTCTGTTTCATTTCAATGTTATTTTGGATATTAACTGTCTGATTATTCTGAATTTGTTGTTGAGTTTCTATCGTTTGGTTAATATTTTGATTCGATTCACTTTCGCCTGTTGCTTGAGTTGAAGTTTGATTATTGTCACCAGAACTCTCTTCACTACTCAATGCTTGACCAGTCAAATCACTACCAGTTTGGTTAGCACCTCCTTCACTACTCAATGCTTGACCAGTCAAATCACTACCCGTTTGGTTAGCACCCTCAGAACCTTGACCAAGTTCAGAAGGAATTCCTAGATCATTCTGTGATTTATCTTGGATTTTAATATAATAATTCTTTAATAAATCGTCCAAAGTTAAAGGCGCGTAAGCCCATGATTTATTCATGGAACTGTTTAAGATTCCTGCCGATGCTACTAACACAATCGAAAAAATTAATATCAAAAAACATGCAGTTCTGATTCTACACTCTTCCATTAGATCCATTAATCTGCAATAAGCCAACAAAGATTATAAAGGACTCATTAGTCGTATTTTTGACAATAGTAATTTCTTAAGGTCATACTGATGTCTTATTATTTTGAAGGATTTGAATTCTTATCTTAACGAAAATTATTATTTGTCTTAAAGTTCTCAATCAAGGTTATAGCCTTTAACTCTTAATTACAATAGAATACTATCTGTGTTGTGAATACAATAAATTATGAAATAGATATAAACGCACCTGTAGGCAGAGTATACGAATATTATACCAATCCAGATAATATTAAGAAAGCATGGCCGCAGGATATCGTGAAAGAATCAGAGTCATTATCGGGCGCCAAAAGAGAGGAAGGTTCTGAAATAAAGGTTAAGGGTGAATACATGGGAAGAGAAGAAGAAATGATCATACAAGTTACTGATAAGGAAGATAGCAAAAGATTAGTTACGGAACAAAAGGAAGGTCCTTTCAAATTTTGGAAAAGTACGCAGGAATTTAATGAGGATCAAGGCAACACGCATGTAAGACATTCAATCGAATACGAGTTACCAACAACAGGAAAAATTGCCAGTTTTCTTTCAGGGGAACAAGCAAATAATAAACTTGAAGAAGGTTTACAGCAAGCCGCACAAACAGTAAAGCAAAAATTGGAATCCAACGCTTAATCTGTTAGGATTCAGACCTTCTCTGAACAGTCTTAAGTATCCAAGACAGGATATACATTGTCAACCGACACATACAGCCCCGACACCCTTTTTTGTTAATTTTCGTTATCACGGTTGAATTAAAGTAAAGATAATCACCTCTCTTGCTGGTAATTATTAAGACATGTTGTGTATTAGATACTGAGGATATAATATGAATCACGATGCAGTCGCGGCTATTAAACGTCAAGTTCCGTTTCTACTAGGGGGTACAATAACGGGGATAATAATGACTTATTTCTTGGGCTTCCCTATTACCTTACTTGTGAATTCTACAATATGGTATCTAATATCACTTATGGTCTACAAACTAGTTTGGAGAAAGAATGGTCTAATTGATCAAAATACTCTTTTGAGATATTTTTTGACGAAAATAAAATCACAAAAATATTCACGCACTGTTAAGTAAAGTTCATTGACAGATACCTAGTTCAATATGAATAGATGTTCCTAGTGGTTTAGTAAGCGCTAAATTCGAGCGCAAAGACGAACCAATGCAGGAGGAATTTAACATGTTACTCAATGAATTACCCGATTAAAAAATAGTGTCAAAAATCTTTTGCTACTCTAATATTACTTTGAAAATGTTACTATATACTTAAGTTAGTAATAATGATATCTTCAATAAGTCAACTTTTTCTACTAGTTAGGTTGATTATACTAGGGAAGACTGACTGAATGAACTTCGTTGTCACAATTTTTGCACATACATCTTTTACAACTTTCGCACCACTGTACTTGACCAGAAGTATTACAAGAGTCGCATAACGCCATCTGTTGCATCATAGTTAATGTTTATACTGTTTATATTTATAAACTATTTCAAGTAGGAACCAACAGAATTGGATTACTTATTCGGGCATATTATTTTTCCATTCAACAAATAACAATCAGATGGCAAGTACTTTGTATTTGTATTTTCCGATTCGTTATTTTCGTCCACAAAAAAGAATATTACAGCGAACATAGTTGCTGCTATAATTATTGCTGCAATTATCAGAAGTGTCTTTCGTTGGCGCAATCTAGGTATCCTTGAGTTGTCGGTATTCCCTTTAAACGGGCATCCTACAAGATTACGTGCAAAATTGGTATTAAGCGTTACAAGCTATAAGAACAAAATATAGTTTGTAAGGAATGCGTCAGTTCAAAAAATAGAAGATGAAATAGACAATGATAAAATTGCAGTATCTTGCATGAGTCGAATCATTGAAATAAATCGCTTTTTCAATGTCCTGGAAAAGTCTGAACCTGAGATGGGCTGTTTCCGCTAGCGCCAGCAATCTTTCCTGAAACTCCTTGTTCATCGAATTGCTTTATGTATATATGATTGGCTTTGTCATCGTAAGCAAGATCTGCCATGGTTAAAACGGTAAAACCATTATCATACAAGTATTTCATTTCTTTCTTGAATAATTTCAAATCAGTATTGTAGTCAACCGCATCAGGTTCTCCAAATCTGTGATATATTATGATGGGAATTTCATTAATCAACCCACCATCATTATATTTATCTTGGCTGTTTACAACTTTGATAAATCTTTTAAATTGGCCAACGTCGTTGTAGGAGTTTACCATTCTGGAGAAATCATGACTCCATCCGCTGATTGTAAACTTGTTGGCATATGTTAGATAATGGGTATTTGTATATGTTTTGCAGTCACGTTGAACTGATGGAACTTTCAATCCGTCACAACTTAAATAAGTAACGGGGTTATTTCCTACTCTTGCTAATTGGTAATACTTTGATACTATTTTAAATACCTTTTTGTCATTAGAACCATCATTAAACGGATATGCAAAACTTGTGGTCTCAATACCGTGATCTTCTAGGCATTTTTTTGACTGTCCTACCTCATATTCGATATCTTTTTTCGACAAATTACTCAGATGGATATGGTTCATAGAATGCGATCCTATGTCATGACCTTCTTTGTTCAAAGTTTCTATTTCTTCCCATGTCATGAAACCTTTTTTATTATCTACGTAATTGCATACTATGTAGAATGTAGCCTTAAAACCATACTTGTCAAGAATTGGTTTTGCATGGGTAAACTGAGTCTTGCGACCGTCATCGAAATTTATTATGACTACTTTGTTGTTTGTAACCGGAGAGGCGTGTATACTAGAAAAGACGGGCGAAAATCCTACGGCAATTATCAAAAATGTGGCACTTATTATGACTAGTACATCTCGTGGCAACTAATAATCTTGAGCAACATTTTCCATTATATATACATATGAGAATAGAGTTAATTTAGCAGCGAATGCAAAATGTTGATTCAAATTAAAGATAATACTCTGGTAACATTCTAGAAATATACTTTAAGGCGTAGTCTTTAACATGTTTTGACAAGTTCTGCTAATTGAGGATTGTCCGTGGTTAAATTTTTAAAGTAACCCTGGCTACTTAGGTTTGAAATCAAAGTTTGATTTTTATCATCAGTCATATTACTTCCGCCACATGTTCCATTTATGCCAAATGTTTCTTGAATAACGCGATTGGGCATCATCGCAAATGCAATCACGGAAATCAGTATTACTGATACAAATGCACAGAGAGTCGTAACTTTATTCGTTTGAAGGAAACCTCTTTTGCATTTCGTAAGAATGTATTTGCGTATCCACTTCTTTAAGAAGATCGTGTATACCTATTGGTTTTTGAAGAAATGCATTTATAATTTTCTTTTTAGTATATTCAAGAAACACTTTATCTTCTATTTGAAATGCAGTCATTAATATGGTTCTTACAAAGCGGTTGTATTCCTTTATCTTTTTTAGAAATTCTATGCCATTTAATCCAGGCATTTTGAAATCTGATATTACCAGAACATAGGCGTACTCATTTACTTGAAAATGCTCTAGCGCCAAAATAGGATCTGTAAATGTAAATATTGTAATTCCTGAGATGCTTTTCAGAGCATCACGAAAAAGCAAAATGATATCTGGATCGTCGTCCACGATACATACCATCCTATTCTCGACAGACACTATAGGTTGCGCCTCATCCTAAATTTTACTTCCGATATTTTCTGAATGCCTAGTTAAATTCTATTTGTTTTTAGAAATTACTTCGGCGAAACTGTAGCCGTACGCGATAACGGACGAAAATAATTCCACCAGCGAACGTATGATGGTATCTTTCAGTACGTTCGTGATAATATTGCCAATAAATTATAAAATGGTTAGACCGGAGGGACGAAGCGGATTTTGATAAGAGAATCCCACCGGCCGTTTGTCTTAAAATGTTTTCGGAAGTAATCAAACTAACTAATACAATATATATGAATTTGACTTACCTAAGTTACTTACCAAAATTAGGCACTCGTATTAGAAAATTTTAAATAAAATTTTGACACGAGAATCATATGCGAGATTCGCAAGGCAATACTCAGTGCAATTTTCCTGATTGCAGATGGCCGGAATTACATTAAAACCAACAAGATCGCTATTACCTTGACAAACAATTTTTATTTGTTTGATATTATTAATGCATCTATAAAGATAATTTTATGATAGTTAAACGAATCGAAATAACAAACATCAGAAGCTATAAGGAAAAGACGACAATTGAATTTCCTAAGGGAAGGATACTTTTTCAAGGGGATATAGGATCAGGCAAGTCCACAATTCTTTCTGCAATTGAATTTGCACTGTTTGGATTAGGTGATGTTGATGCAAACCACCTGCTCCGAATCGGAGAGAGTAAGGGTTCTGTACTTTTAGAGTTTGAAAGTAGTGGAAAGACCTATGATGTTTTTAGATCTCTGTTGAGAAAAGGGAATAAAATCTCTCAAGAAGAAGGTTCATTGTATGAAAACGGGGTCAAGAATTCCTATTCTGTTGGCGAACTAAAATCTAGAATATTAGAAATAATTGGAATAAATGAAAGAACCCAAACTAGAACTACCTCTACTATATTTCGTTTTGCAATTTATACTCCCCAGGAAATGATGAAAAGTGTATTAACGTCTAACAACGAAAGGAGAGTCGAAATTCTAAGAAGAGCATTTGGTATCGAAGAATACAGTACGGCCAAAAAAAATGCGGAGAAATTTTCTTCGTGGATACGAACTGTAACTAGAGCAAAAAAATCTTTAATAAATGAGCTTAGTTTGTACAAAATCGATTTACAAAAAATTAAAGATACAACAGAATCATTACGTGAAGAAATCGACTATTTTAAAGATAGTGTATATCAACTTAATGACAAAGTACAAAAAATTCTCACACAAATGTTAGAAACAAGAAAAAGCAAGGAGAGAATTCTAAAAGCAGAATCCTCGATTTTGCATCTCCAGTCTACAATTGACAAGAACTTTCTACTTAAAGAAGAAAAGAATCATGAGATTGAAAAAATAAATCAAGAATTATATCGTATTTCACAGAGTGAAAAAATTTTAGCCGACCTTACTCCAAAATATCGCGAATACATTCAAAAAAGGAAGGATCTAGTAGATGTTACTGACAACGCTCTTCAATATGACAAATTGTTACTTGAAAAGGTAAGATTAGAAGGTAATATATTCAGCGAACGTGACTCACTGAATGCCAATATTCAGAGATTGGATTTTGAATTATCGGAGCTAACATCCGAGCGAGCAAGATGCGATCATGAATTAAGGAATTTAGATGGGCTGAAACACCAAGAGAATACTCTAAAAAATAACACAACTAATACTGATAACCTCCAAATGGACTTGGATAATGTTACTGGTAGTCTTTTTAACATAAAATCAGAAATGCTTAGCATTAACAATGAAATATCAAAACAAAAATCGGAACTAGATACAGTATTACAACTAAGACAGGATGCAGTGTGTCCGTATTGTAAACAAAAACTAGATCAACAACATATATCGGAATTGGAACGAAAATTTTCAGATAGAAGGGATTTCTTAAATGACAAGCTTGAAAAACTAGAAGATGAGACAAAAGAACATCAAGAAGAGAAAAATCGAATTTCAAACGGAATAAGACAAATAGAATCTAATAAATCTGACTTACAAAAAATTCAAATTCAAATAGCAAAATTAATTGGAATTCAAAATAGTGTAATTCAAATAGACTTGAAAATAAATGAAAAAGTTTCAAATAAGAAATTGATGATTGCCAAATTACAGGATAAGAATTTCCTAGATAAAATTAGTAAGTTAAACGACATGACTGAGACATTAAAAACACTCTTTCCTTACAAGAATAAATATGACCTATTGAATAAGGTAGTAATCGATTATCAAAGAACTGATTTGGAAAGAACGTTTGTGGAGAATACTAACTTAATCAACTCAAAACTGCGTCTTATTGAAGATAAAAAAATCAGAGAAAAGACGTTACTAGAACTAAATAACGAGATCGATGCTTTATCAATAAAACTTAACGAAACAAAGTTAGTTTATCAGGAAAGTGAAAAGGTGGATATTAAGATGAAGGAATTGGAATTACAGAAACTATCATTTGAAGGTGATTTAATGAATAAGAAAGAAAATCTTGCAATGAGGAATACTGATTTTGAAAACAATCTAAAGCAAATTGAAACTTTCAACAAAAAAATAATCGAACTAGAGGAGAAAGTTGATAGAATTGCTTTTACAGACCAGATAGGCTTGTGGTTGAACCAACACTTTATCCCATCTTTGGTGCAGATAGAGTCTCAAGTACTTGTTAGCGTGAAGGATGAATTCAACAAGCTATTTCAAAAATGGTTTTATCTATTGATCGAAACAGGAGATATAGATGTAGAAATTGATGAATTCTTTACCCCTGTTGTGAATCAAAGCGGATATCTACTGGAAGTTGATAGTTTGAGTGGAGGTGAGAAAACATCAATTGCCCTAGCGTACAGGTTGGCACTCAACGAAATTATTCGAAGAATGATAATGTTTGATGAAAATCTTTTAATTTTAGACGAACCCACAGATGGATTCAGTAAGGAACAATTAGTGCAGATCAAGCACGTTTTGGAAGAACTTACTGCAGCTCAGGTTATTATCGTTTCTCATGAAAAGGAATTGGAAGGATTCGTAGAAACAATTTTCAGGGTAGCCAAAGAAAGTGAAAAATCCCAGGTAGAATTGGTAGCATAGCATAGTATGGCATAGAAAGATCAAAACTCGATCACTATATTGGGAAGGCGTTGGAATAGCCCAGACTAATCGTAATGATATGCCGGTCATATTATATTACTAGTATTTAGTAAATGAATTTGGCACATGCAAACATAAACTGATTCACATGACAACAATCATCAGTATTAATTTGGTAAGATTATTCTAGGAAAGCAATATATTCCATTGCATAATATGTTATCGGGTTGACCGACAAGATCAAGTGTTCTCATATTCTCGTAAACAAACAGAGCGAGGCGCTTTCTATCATTGAGAGATTGAATAAAGGTGAAAGCTTTGACAAATTGGCAAAGGAGCTTTCAATAGATAAAGGAAGTGGTAAAAGAGGAGGCGACTTGGGTTTCTTTGGTAGAGGTGTGATGGTAAAACCTTTTGAATTAGCCGCATTCAAACTAGAAAAAAACCAAATCTCCGAACCTGTGAAGACCCAATTTGGATATCACATAATAAAGAGAATTGGTTGAACAATGAAGAAATGCCAGTATTGATTTTAAAACCGGATTAATTAAAATCCAGATTATTAACTTCGTATGATTAACTGCTAGAGTTTGCGGATTGGTTCGTGGTGTTATTGGAGAAAGTGAGGGTTTCATTACTTGTTGTGTTTCCAACTTTTATCGAAAGATCACTCATATTAATTACCATACTTGGACTCACATTTTGACTTTGATTCTGATTCTGCGCATTTGCCCAGTCAGAAAGAAATAGAGGAATCGTAAACGCAAATCCGATTATCAAAATTCCAGTAAAACCAAAGCAAACTAGCCTCATGAAATTGCTATCATTTCAGGCATATATATACAATTAACCTTAGATATTTCAATATGGTAAATAAAAAACTATAATCGCTCATCAATACCTGAGATTTTATAGCTTCTTAGGCGAAATTTGAATTCAGAAAAATTGTAAATTTCACTGAATTTGATTATAATTACCGCTTATGAACAATAATGCTTGTGATATTAACTGCGTAATGAAATTTATCAGAAATTTTCGGAATAATTCTCTAAGTTTAGGTTAATATACGTCACATTCACGATACAAATAGGTAATGAGATTTTCTGTCCAATCACATTCAAAGTTATACTTTCTCTTGATTTTTGCGATTACTTTCTATTTTTTGGGTGATTTTACCCCATTTTCTAGTTTTGGTCAACATGGAATCGACTTGACAGTCGCCTATGGTCAACTTAATGTCGATGACGAGAATGAAAAACAACGATTAAATCCGAACACTACAATCAACACAGCAATTGATGGCAATAGCAACGGTATAGCAAATAATGGTAGCACTACATCTAACACTATGAAATTTTCATTTTCGGGGAGAGATGGTCAGGGGGCAAATATTTATCGATTTGAATGTAATATGGATGGCAAGCCATTCGTTACCTGTGTAAGTACTAACACTGTAAATGTCGGTCGTGGTACTCATACATTCAGCGTAAGATCTGAGGATAACGCTGGGAATAAAGATTCAACTCCTGCTTCTTTTACGTGGACAGTCAACTCAGAAACATCAAACACTCAAATTGATTTTGCAACTGATGGCAATAAGGCTGCGATAGTGAATGGCAGTAACACTAGTTCTAACTCTATGACTTTTGCATTCTCCGGAACCGATAATCACGGCGCCGTCATCCATCGATTTGAATGTAGTATGGATGGGGGGGCATTTGGTTCCTGTGTAAGTACTAACACTGTAAATGTAGGTGATGGTACTCATACATTCAGCGTAAGATCTGAGGATAACGCTGGGAATAAAGATTCAACCCCTGCTTCTTTTACGTGGACAGTAGACACAACCCCTCCCATGACCTCTATAGCCTCTGCTATCGATGGTAAAAATAATACGATTTCTGATAACGGCAATAGCGAATCCACTTCAATAAGATTTAACTTTTCAGGCACTGATACTGGTGGTGCAGGTGTAAATAACCTTCAGTGTAACATAGATAACTCCAAATATGTCGCATGTACCAGCCCATTTGTATTTCCTAATTTATTAAAAGACGGTATACACATTTTTACTGTTATGTCCGAAGATAACGCAGGAAATAAAGATTCCACCCCGGCCTCTTTTACGTGGACAGTGGACACAGCCGCTCCCATGACCTCTATAATCTCTGCCATCGATGGTAAAAATAATACGATTTCTGATAACGGCAATAGCGAATCCACTTCAATTAGATTTACCTTTTTAGGGACTGATACTGGTGGTGTAGGTATAGATCACCTTCAGTGTAACATAGATAACTCCAAATATGTTGCATGTACCAGCCCATTTGTATTCCTAAATATCTTAAAAGATGGTACCCATACATTTAATGTTAGATCAATTGATAGGGTCGGGAACATTAATCTCTTACCAGCATCGTTTACCTGGACCATCGACACAATTTCGCCTAATACAACCCTCGAATCTGCTACCGCTGGAAATAAGAACGTTATAGCTAATGGTACTAATACTAATTCGAATTCGATGTCATTTGAATTCTCGGCTAACGACACAGGTGGCAATGGGGATAAAGGTGTCGGTATCAATCATTTTGCATGTAACATAGATAACTCCAAATATGTTGCATGTACCAGCCCATTTGAATTTCCTAATCTAATAAAAGATGGCATGCACACTTTTACTGTTATGTCCGAAGATAACGCAGGAAATAAAGATTCGACTCCAGCATCATTCAGTTGGATCGTAGACACATCTTCACCTCTAATCTCTATTAATATTGCTACTGACGGTAATGGGAATTTACTATCAAACGGTGGTAACACATCGTCTAACTCTGCGACAATTTCGTTCACAGGTAACGACACTGGCGGTAAGGATGGTAAAGGTGTAGGAATAAAGGAATTCAAATGTTCATTGGATGGGGCATCTTTCTCTAATTGCACCAGCCCAGTGCAGTTTACGTCAGTAAATTTGCCAGAGGGTACGCATAGCTTCCAGATTATCGCTGAAGATGGCATAGGCAACATTAATTCTTCACCTCAGTCGTTTAATTGGACAGTCGACACCGAACCTCCGGACATAACCGTAGACTCAGCTACAGACGGCTATCAGAAACATGTAACCAGTGGAGGTAACTCTTCTTCTGACTCAATAATATTTGAGTTCACAGCTCTTGATAATGGTGGCAGAGAGGGAAAGGGCGTCGGAACAAAGCAATTTCAATGCAAAATTGATAACTCTGATTTTGTATCTTGCACCAGCCCGGTAGAATTCACAAACCTAAGCAATGGGGTTCATACTTTGGATTTACTGTCTGAGGATAATGTTGGAAATATCAGTCCAACTCCTGAATCATTTAGCTGGACTATAGATACAGTTCCACCTACCACCTCAATCAATAAAGCCACTGTTGGAGATGAAAGCTCCTTAACAAATGGAAGCAATAGCAGATTTAATTCAATTACTTTTACTTTTACGGGTAACGATACTGATGGTTTAGGGATACGAGAGTTCGAATGTAGCCTGGACGATTCGAATTTTACTACATGCACTAGTCCACTGCATTATAATGACACGATCATAACCGATGGTCCCCATGACTTTAAGGTGTTTTCCAAAGATAATGTGGGAAATAATGACCCTTCTCCTGCCCAGTTCACTTGGAATGTTGATACTATTCCACCTACCACAAATATAACCACCACCATGGATGGAAATAACATAACTATAACTAACAGCAGCAATACAAAGTCAAACTCTGCTACATTCGAATTTTCTGGTAACGATACTGGTGGCGTGGGAGTAGACCACCTTGAATGTTCTTTGGATGGAGCAACATTTACTGCATGCACAAGTCCTGTCCAATTTATCTCTGCCGACATATTAGATGGGACACATGCATTCAGTGTTAGAGCACAGGACAAGGTGGGAAATATTATGTCAACTCCACTATTGTTTAATTGGACGGTAGACACTGTTGCACCTAGCACTAATATCAATATGGCAATTGATGGTAATAATGAAACCTTGGTCAGCAACGCAAGTACGAGATCGACTTCTACGACTTTTACATTTTCAGGAAGCGATGCTAGTGCAAGTGGAGAAAATGGAGTAGGAATAAAACAGTTTGGATGCAGAGTGGACAACTCTAATTATTCTGTATGTACTAGTCCCGCCCACTATGACAACATGACTGATGGCAACCACACTTTGGCGGTAATATCCGAAGATAAGGTTGGAAATGCAGGTTCTACGCCTTCGTCATTCAACTGGACAGTGGATACTAAACCTCCTTCTGCTTCAATATATTCTGCTACTGATGGTAATAATAACTTTATAGTTCCTGGTAGTAACACATCTTCCAATTCAATCTCCTTTGAATTTTCAGCTAATGATAGTGGAGGCCGCGAAGATAAGGGAGTAGGAATAAAACAGTTTGAATGTAGTATAGACAATTCCAATTTCACGACATGTAGTAGCCCAGTAGAATTTGCATCTGACACTTTGGTCGATGGCAGTCATATCTTTAAGATTGGAGCTGAAGACAACGTAGGAAATGTGAATCCTGCTCCAGCATCATTCAGTTGGAATATAGATACAGTTGCTCCTACCACGATTATCAATAATGTTATGGATGGTAACAGAAGCACTATTACTAACGGAAGCAATACTAGATCTAGCTCTGTTATTTTTGAATTTGCGGGTAATGATACCGGAATTGGCATCAATCACTTCGAATGCAGTATCGACAATTCCAACTTTACATCCTGTACAAGCCCTGCCCATTCCAACAACTTGGCTGAAGGATACCATTCCGTTAAGATTAGATCTCAGGACGGCGTTGGAAATACAGATGACTCACCAGCATCGTTCGGATGGACTATAGATACAGTTCCACCCCTGACGTCCATTAGTTCAGTTATTGACAGCAATAGCTCAGAAATTCTTACCGGCGGAAATACATCATCGAATGCTGTAAGAGTTGAATTCTCCGGAACAGATAGTGGTGTAGGTGTAAACCACTTTGAATGCAGCTTGGACAGTTCAGAGTTTGCCACATGCACAAGTCCTCTTCACATAGACAACCTAACGGATGGTGTCCATGTACTCGAAACTAGGGCTCATGACAATGTTGGAAATAAAGATGTGTCGCGCGCGTCGTTCAGTTGGACTGTTGATACGGTGCCACCAACTAACTCTATTGTTTCTGTTTCCAATGGTAATAATTCCGAAATATCTAACAAGGGTAACACATCTTCAAATTCTGCCACATTTTCATTTTCAGCATTAGATAAAGGAGGGGTAGAAAACGAAGGAGTTGGCATAAGTAACTTTGATTGTAGTATCGATAATTCGAACTTTATAACCTGTACTAGTCCGTTGGAATTCAATTCTTTAAGAGAAGGAATACATACTTTGAAAATATTCTCTAAAGACAATGTGGGAAAAACATCATCTCCAACGTCATTCAGCTGGTCAGTAGACACAATTGCACCATTTAGTACGATAAATTCTGCTACTGATGGAAATAACAAAACTCTAGACAACAATGATAATAGCTCGTCCACCTCAATAAAACTCACTTTTACTGGTAACGACTTGGGTGGTGTTGGAGTAGTCCAACTTGAGTGTTCACTAGACGGCGGAACGTTTGTTTCATGCACGAGTCCTATTCAATATTCTTCTGAGAATATATCAGACGGTGCTCATATTCTAGAAGTAAGGGCTAAAGACCGTGTTGGAAACACTAGCCCTACATCATCATTTACATGGACCGTAGATACTGTACCTCCGGATGCGAATATTGAATCTGCAATAGATGGGAATAGTACCATAATTAGCACCGGGGGGAACACGTCTTCTAACTCTATGTTATTTAATTTCTCGGGTATCGATACAGGTGGTAAGGAAGGTAGCGGAGTGGGCATTAACCACTTTGAATGCAGTCTGGACAATTCCAACTTTTCTGCGTGTATTGGCCCTGTGAGAGCCAGCAATCTCGTAGATGGTACTCATATTCTTGAAGTAAGGGCTAAAGACAATGTTGGAAACGTTAGCCCGTCTCCCTCATCATTCACTTGGACCGTAGACACAACAGCGCCCACGACTGCTATTAACTCTGCGATAGATGACTTACAAAAGTCCATTACTAATGGTGGTAATACCAAATCAATGTCTATGAAATTAGAGTTTACTGGTAACGATACTGGTGTTGGTGTCAATCACTTTGAATGCAGAATCGACAACTCCAACTTTACTTCCTGCACAAGTCCTATCCAATCCGGAAACCTAACTGATGGCGATCATATTTTTGAGGTCAAGGCAGGAGACAATGTTGGTAACATTGGTTTGTCCCCCTCATCATTTACGTGGACGGTAGACACCACACCTCCTGCTACTACCATCGACTCTGCGATGGACGGTCATAACCAGGGAGTTATGATGGATGGCAATTCCTCCTCCAATTCCATGTTATTAGAATTTGCAGGGACTGATACTGGAACAGGTATTAATCACTTTGAATGCAGTATAAACAACTCCGATTTTGTTACTTGCACCAGTCCTCTCGAAATCAATGGCCTAACAGACGGTGTCCATACGTTAAGTGTAGTGTCTGTGGACAACTCGACAAACAAAGATCCTTCACCTGCATTGTTTAGATGGACTGTAGACACAAACCCGCCTACAACTTCTATAAATTCAGCAGTAGATATTAATCAAACCTCAATAGCTAACGGTGAGAGCACTAAATCAACGTCAATGATATTTGCATTCTCTGGAACTGATGCAGATGGAGTGCAAATAGATCACTTTGAATGTAGTATTGACAATTCGAACTTTGTCACCTGTACCACACCAGTTCAGTTTAGCAACTTGAAAGACGGTGCCCACATACTTCAATTAAGAGCTGAAGATAACGTCGGAAACTTAGGTAATGCTCCATCGTCATATACATGGACAGTAGATACAACCCCACCTGCGACCTCTGTAAACTCTGCCACGGATGGCAACCAAAGCGCGGTCACCAACGATGGGACTACTAAATCAACCTCTATGACATTTACATTTTCTGGCACTGATACTGGTGGTGTAGATCACTTTGAATGCAGTCTAGATAATTCTAACTTTACTATCTGTATAAGTCCAATACTGTTTAACTCTGTGAATCTAAAAGATGGATTACATACGTTTGAGGTAGTGTCTGAGGACAACTCGACAAACAAAGATCCCTCACCTGCATCATTTACATGGACAGTCGATACCCAGTCTCCTTCTACTACAATAATATCAGCTATCGATGGCAATAGAACGGAACTGCGGACAGGAAGCAATACGTCATCTAACTCAATGACTTTTGCATTTTCTGCGAACGATACCGGCGGCCAGGAAGGTAAAGGTGTAGGAATAAATCACTTTGAGTGTAACATTGATAACTCAAAGTTTGTTACATGCACTAGCCCATTTACATTCACAAGGTTACTAAAAGATGGTAACCATACATTTAACGTCCTGTCTGTAGACAACTCAAGAAACAAGGATGAATCTCCCTCAACATTTACTTGGACTGTTGACACAACACCGCCTGATACCTCTATAAAAACTGCAGCAGATGGCAACAAAAGCGCAGTTTCCGACGGCGGTACTACTAAATCAACCTCTATGACATTTACATTCTCTGGCAACGACACCGGCGGTGTAGGAATAGATCACTTTGAATGCAATGTCGATGGTTTGAACTTTGTTGCTTGCACTAGCCCGTTTACATTTCCAAGTTTATCAGAAGATGGACAGTATACTTTAGAGATAAGGGCCCAAGATAGGGTTGGAAATAAAGACATGTCTCCAGCCTCCTTTACGTGGACTGTAGACACTTTACCACCTGAAACTTCCATCGATTCTGCTACCGATGGCAACAACAGAGTCATTTCTGCGGGTGAAAACACATCTTCAAACTCCATGATTTTCTTATTCTCCAGCAGTGACGGCGGAGTTGGAGTGGATCATTCTGAGTGCAGAATTGACAATTCCGACTATGCTTTATGCACTAGCCCAATGCAGTTTACCTCCACTAACTTGGGTGACGGAACTCATACACTACAGATAAGAGCCGAAGATAAGGTCGGAAATAGAGTTTCATCACCGGCCTCATTTAACTGGACCATAGATACAGTACCCTCAACTGCCAAAATCAATTCTGCAGTAGATGGTAACAAAAGTACTGTGGCAAATGACGGTAGTACTAAATCTACAACGATGACATTTACATTCTCTGGCAACGACACCGGCGGTGTAGGAATAGATCACTTTGAATGTAGTATAGACAGTTCTGACTTTCTAATATGTACCAGTCCCTTCACCTTCCGTGAACTACTGAAGGATGGCACCCATACATTTAGGGTATTGTCAGAAGATAATGTTGGAAATAGGGGCTCATCGCCTGACTCATTTAATTGGATAGTAGACACAGTATCACCATCAACCACGATTGACTCCATAAATGATGGAAATAATCATTCTGTAAATACGGGCGGGAATTCGTCTTCTAACTCTGCAATAGTTAGCTTTTCTGGTATAGATACCGGAGGCGACCAAGATAAAGGTGTAGGGATAAATCATTTTGAATGTTCCGTAGACGGAGCGGCGTTTACCAACTGTAGTACACCTATGAAACTTGATAAATTGACTGATGGTTCTCACACAATTGAGATAAGATCTTCTGATAACGTAGGAAATGATGATGCATCTCCTGCATCATTTATCTGGACTATTGATACCGTACCGCCAAATACTTCTTTCAGCTCTGTAAACGACGGGAATAGAAACGCTGTTGCTGCGGGCGGTAATACCTCATCAACTTCCATGACATTAGCCTTCTCTGGGACTGATACGGGTTCAGGACTACGTCTCTTTGAATGCTCACTTGATGGAGCAGCATTTGCTACATGCGAAAGCCCCATCGACCTTAACAATCTGGCAGATGGATCTCATATCTTCTCGGTGAGATCAGAAGATAATGTTGTAAACCTTGACCAGTCTCCCGCCTCTATCACTTGGATAATAGACACCTCACCACCTACAACTTCTATTGATTCTGTTGTAGACAGCAATAAGAACAGCCTTTCTAATAGTAGCAGTACCGGATCAAATTCTATAACCTTTACATTCTCAGGAAATGATACAGGGAAAGCAGGGGTGAAGCGATTTGAATGTAGTACGGACAATTCTGACTTTGTTGCATGTACCAGCCCATTTGGATTTCCCAATTTATTGAGCGATGGATCTCACACATTTAAGGTAAGAGCAGAAGATAATTCTGGAAACAAAGATGCATCTGCAGAGGTATTTAGCTGGAACGTCGATACAACCCCACCACCAGCAAATATTAATTCTGTATTTGATGGTAATAATAACACAGTATCTAACGGTGGTAATACTACATCCACATCAATAACCTTTACCTTTTCAGGTATAGATATCGGTGTAGGACTTGATCATTTTGAATGTTCTATAGATGAAGCTTCATTTACAATTTGTGCAAGTCCTGTCCAATTTAATAGTCTGTCAGACGGATCTCACACTCTGGAAGTAAGAGCCGCAGATAAAGTTGGAAATGAAGGACCCACACCCACCGCATTCATTTGGACTGTAAACACAAAGCCACCAAATACCTCAATTAATTCAGTGACAGACGGCAACAAGAACATAGTTGCTAATAATAGTAATACTAGATCAAACACTATTACAATATTGTTTTCAGCTTCGGAAGTGGTATCTAACGTGGATCACTTTGAATGCAGTATAGACAATTCTGACTTTGCCACGTGTATCAGTCCATATACATTCCCTAATTTGCTGGCAGATGGCACGCATACATTCAAGGCAAGGGCAGAGGATAACTCAGGACATGAAGACATGTCTCCTGCACTTTACACCTGGACTGTGGACACCGGAGCGCCAACTGCAACTATAACTTCTGCCACCGACAGTAATAGAAATGCTATTTCTGCGGGCGGGGGAACTCAATCTACCTCTATGATATTTACATTCACAGGTACTGACGCAGGTGTTGGGCTGGATCGATTTGAGTGTTCCGTAGACGGTGCGGCATTTGCTGTGTGCACAAGTCCTGCACAGTTTGACAACATTGGAAGCGGAGCTCACACGTTGAACATTAAAACAGTGGACAATGTTGGAAACGAGGCAACATCACTAGCGTCGTTTAATTGGAGCGTTGATGCAACACCACCTGACACGACGATAAACTCTGCAACAGATGGTAATGCTATTGCTGTATCCAACGGTGGTAATACTACTTCGGCATCAATGACCTTTACCTTTTCCGGTACTGACATAGGTGTGGGCTTGGATCACTTTGAATGTTCATTAGATGGCTCATCCTTTTCTTCTTGTGCTAGTCCACTCCAGCTTAACAGCCTTTCACTAGGGGCTCATACCATGGAGATACGAGCCAAGGATAAGATAGGAAATGAAGGTGAGACTCCTACTGTGTTCTTATGGACTATTGTATCCCCGCCTCCAACTCCACCTCCAACACAGGCACCGATACCACAAAACATTACAACTCCACCTCCAACACAGGCACCGATACCACAAAACATTACAACTCCGACTCAAACAGCACCATCAGTTGGCGGAAATCAGAGCACTATATCCAACGCAACTGCCGAGACGTCGACGTCGGTCCAACAACCAGATACCAGGATAATCTCTGCTGTTGACGGAGCTGGGACTGCGGTAGTTAGTGACGGTGTTACACCATCCAAGTCGATATTCTTTGTACTTTCTTCATCTATAGGCGATATCCAACAGGGAACAGCTTTCAACAACTTTGAATGCTCCATAGACGGGTCGTCATTTATCGACTGTACAAGCCCTGCCCAATTTTCCAATCTGGCAGATGGAGCCCATATACTAGAAGCGAGATCAACTGATAACTCTGGAAATGAAGATCAATCTCCAGCATCATTTACTTGGACTGTAGATACTTTACCGCCTGACACAATCATTAGCTCTGCCAGCGACGGTAATAATAATACTATCTCTAATGGTTCGAGTACTGAATCTAGTAGTATTGAGCTTACTATCTCAGGTACTGATACTAGCATTGAAGAGGATGAGGAAATTGGTATCCGCTTTGAATGTTCATTAGATGGCTCATCATTTTCCACGTGTACCAGCCCTGTTCAATACGATAACCTGGGAGACGGCAATCATGTTGTTGAGATTATCGCCCAAGACAACTCTGGTAACAAAGATCTGTCACCTGCATCATTTACTTGGAGTGTAAAGCCAGTTCAGCAAGGAACTACTGTAACGAATACAACAATTACAACTCCTATGACAACAAACACTAGAGACACGATGATAAATTCTATCACTGATGGAGGTAATAATGCAATAACCAATGAGACTACTACTCCATCCAGTACTATTAGATTTGAATTTTCAAGTGTTAATGTAGAGAATATCGACCACTTTGAATGTAGTATGGATGGTTCGGATTTTGTTACATGCACTAGCCCATTTATTTTCCCAATTTTGCCAGAAGGTCATCATGTATTTATGGTACGATTTGTTGATCTTGATGGTAACATGGATGAATCGCCTGCTACTTTTGTTTGGGATATAACTGGATGATCTAGATCTATTGCGAGCTTTTTTCATCAGCCCTTAGACCACTATTGTGAATATGGACAAAAATATGTTGTAAGGACATGATTTGAATCAACGTAATTTCGTACATCAATTTGGAAGAAACACAAATTATTGTTATTCAGTTGATATATCACAATGAATAATTACAGTTTATCTGGCTAAGTGTGATTTATATTATGATTTTGATTATGGCTAGAGTGATATTGCATTAACTATTGGTGGAACAAAATTTTTGTGCCGCCTTAGTGCAAGGGGCCGGTGGTCTAGCTTGGTTAAGATACCGCCTTGACATGGCGGGGTTCGAGGGTTCAAATCCCTCCCGGCCCACCATAATTTGAGATGAAAATTGAAAATCTGCCGGTAATTGTAAATTGTTGTGATATTTGACCTGAGTATTAGTCCTCAGATTCTGAGTATATCTACTCAGATCAAAATCATCAATAATACCTTTCTTGATAAGTAATGGTAACTCTAATTCTGGTAACTCTAATTCAGTAAATGTTTTTAATTTCTTCCTTATCTGACTTCTATTAGATCTTCCTTAATTCCTTTTGTAATGAGAAAGTCCTTGGCTGCACTTCTATGATCACCCTGCAATATCACAAGTCCATTTTTATAAGTACCTCCAGCTCCTAGTTTGATTTTCAATTCTTTAGTGATTGAAGCAACATCCGTCATACTCTCAAGGCCTTTTATGACTGTTGTTGGTTTCTTGAATTTCCTAAATTCTTTCGCGATGATCACCTTGGCTTTCTCTCTATCTAATTCTTGTAGAAAACCGTCGATAGAGCCTGTATCGTAATAACCTTCTGACACTAACAATGATGAGATATTTACGTTAAAGAAGGTTTTGATCATAACCGGGAAAAATAACGATAGTTCTCATTTTAAGATGAAGAGATTTATTTATAACCTGAATTGAAATTATTTTCAGACGGATATTTCAGTGGCAACCTCTCCAGTAACTACTGAAACAAAATCAGAATCGATGAAAAGTGAATAGAAGCAAAAGAAGTTCTAAATAGTAGAATTTCCTTTATTAGGCAAGATTAGGATAAAAGTAGAGAGGTAACTAAATATGAAGATGGACGATATAGAACAAGACCTTGAAGAATTTGCAAATTATATTCTAGATGCAATAAAGCAATCAGAAGGAGAAATAAGTAATTGGGATGAAATATTAAGAAAATGGAAAGAAATTGAAAAAAAGAAAGATCTTGCACTGAGAAAAAAATTAAAATGAGCGTTATTCAATGAATTCTTCGAAACAAAATATCATTCAATCTCTTTAAAAGTGAAGTAACCCATATTGTTTAGTGTGGATGCTAAGGTAACCAAGGGTAGTGAAGTCCAAGCAGGAAACAAAGATTCGAGATGTAATTCCTGTGATGAGAAAAAACAAATTGTGTTTGAGAAAGAAGGATTTAGACTTTGCAACGAGTGTCTGGACGAGTTTATGAAGGAACATAGATTTCCGAAATAGTATTACTTACATAAGAGTCGAATTTCAAATTAAAATCTTTTATTTTTTCTTATCTAGATGTGTATATTTAGTGTAACAATTTCATACGATTAATCTTGACCAGTTGACATTGATTATGCCAAGACTTTTTTGCAAACGTCAGGTATTAACTTAACATGCTAATAGACGTTTCCCCCTCTAATTATTTAGATACAGGTGCGAGTAATGATGTTGGTTGAGCTCCGAACTGAACTATTCACAATGCATATTCATGATGTGATTGTGATAATGATGTTCCGGCATTTCTTTACCGCAATACTTACAATGTATTTCTTGGTAATGGCTATTGTAGCAATCTTCGCAATATCTTTTATTTGCATCATTCAAATTAACCATTTCGTGTATTTGCTTTTCTTTTCCACATGAACTACATGTGTTAATTGAAATTTTCATTTCGTTCTCCTTTTTGTTAATAGAAAAAGATAAAGAAAATGGATTTATTTGCAGAATCTAATTGTCATATGCGTAACCTGAATCCTCAAAACAATGAAGTACTTCATAGTCTGCCAGATTATTTGAAAGATCCTGTCTATTTTTTATGCACTCTTGCGTCTCTATATCTTCTTGTTTAAAGATTTTCGAGTTTTTAAAATCGTGCCAATTCATAGAATCGTCATTATCCTTACCATTGTCGATATCTTTAACAAGTTCTTTCATAGTGTCATCATCATCCCAAATGTTTTTGGCATATACTTGGCCACCTGTAGCAATAACTAAGGCCCCAAACATCAATAACAACAATGATGCCCATAAGAAGATAGTTCTCATCGGTTGTTTCTTGTTCATCATATCGAATCTTATTTTAATTATATTTAAGATCATTGATACACTTATCTAACTCCAAGCTTGAATCATCTCTTAATTGATATTAAGCGCAAATAATAGAATATTATAACACCAACCGATAGTGATTAGGAAAATCTACAAAAAAGTATCTATGAGTATCAATAGATCGTTCGATCATTGTTTTATGATCTTCTTGACTTTCATTTTTTCACTTTCCCATATTTGGTAACATGATTCAACTTTCCAAAGTAAAAGTTAAACCATTCAAAAAAATGCTTTTTCTTTATTACCAAGGCTCCTTGCCAGTTGCTTTAACCAATGCGTTAAATTTTTTTGCTAACTTTCTTGCATCAAATACTTGCCAAATATACAATAGCAAATAACCGATAGCAAAAACAATCATGACCACTCCAAACAAAAAATACACCGAGTTAAGGTCATTGTCATACGAAAGCGCTAATGGGTGTAGGGCAACTTCGTCCGGCAAAAAAAATGACAGATAGCCACCTAAAGCAAGTGGAATGACCAAAAGTCCTATACCAGTACTCAGTATACCAAATCCTTTTCCCAATTTTCCGACATAAATATGACCTAGACCTTGTATACCAAATAATCCTCCAATTATTGCAATTATTGTTGCTTTTCTGGGACTTTTATGGGGCAAATCTTCGACAATTGATGATGGGGGTAATGTATGACCAGAATGTTCATGAAGGGGAGAATGACATTTAGGACATTCTTCAATATCTATATCAGTATCTAACTTTTCGCCGCAGGTGCTACAGAATTTTGGTCTAACACTCATCTTCCGTTATTGGATTTGCGAACTAATAAAGAAGATTATGTAAACAACTCTTATGTCAATACCTTGGGTTCACAAATTTAGCAAAATTAATTGCAAATACTAAATCTAAATTCTAATTCCGGTGACCTGAAAATTTAAATTCATACCTTAAGGCTCACCATATTGTCGACACGATTTACATTACTTGATTAGTTACTAGGGCGAGTGGTTTGATACACGTTATAGTATGATTTTGATGCTCTCACCAAGAACAAAGCCACAAGCATCAACCAAACACCACCTATTGGAGATAGCTTCAAGCCCACCGCTGCCCCAATTATAAGAATACTCAAGGAAAGAATCCACCCAATTTTTATGGCGTTTATGGTGGCCTTGAATTGGTCGTGAGTGCGGTAGGACAAAAATGACCTCAATATTCTTCCCCCATCACTTGGGAATACTGGTAGAAGGTTGAAAAGACCAATGACGAGATTAATCATTGTACTATAGAAAACGATACTGGATATACGAAAACCTTGTATAACAAACATGTTGCTCTGATGCAACTCAAACCAAATTAGGAAGGAAAGACCAGAAATAATGAAACTTATTAGGGGACCGGCTAACGCCATATACATTTCCTTTTTAGGATCAATTAATTCAATAGGCTGCAATGCAATTCCTCCAAAGGCAAATAGAATAATCTTTTGAAATATGATTCCGTATTTTTTTTGCTATAATTGAATGTGCAACCTCGTGAAACAAATGGAAAAAAGTGATATAAACGCACATATTATTCCTGCAATTACGTAGTTTGATTGTACTAAACTGGGATTAAAGTTTGGTAAAAATCGTTATAGAAAGTGACAATGTAATGAGAATAAATACAAAAGCAAAACTAAAATTAATGTAATCAGGTACTTCTGCAATCCTGCCGACGAATATTGAATATTTAAATATCCAATACTCCTTTTCAAAATCAGAAGCTAACTTTTTAGTTTCGTTACCATTCAATATCTTTGACCTAGTTATTAGTGAAATTGATTTGTTTTGTTATTACAATATTTACTTATCAGAATCTATATCTCTGTAAATCTTTAATCGATACATCCAGCATAAATTCGTTACCAATTCTACGTTCAATATGGGACTTTGGAATATTGTATTTTACACCTGAAGGCGAAGCAACCAATATGAAGCTATCAGATATTGCTTCTATTGAACCTACTAATGTTTTGTTTACTCTAACCTTCTTTTCAAGCATATTATCTAGATTCAAGTTTTTTTGTAACATTGTACCACTATCTTCTGTGAAGGAATATATATATTCTGATTAACAATGTTATCTTATCCCTGGCCGAATTTCTATATGGCACGGTTCTGAGGAGTATTTGAAGGAGTTATAACCCCTTTAATTTCCCCGTTCTCATGGGCTATGGTGCGAACTACAACATACACTGAATTATTTTTCATTATGTAGCTAGATCAGTAACGTTCTTGCCGCTAAATGGCCCACTAAGATCACTTTCTGTAATTGTTCCTTTGGATAGTTGGCCACTCACTTGACCTGTTGGAATTTCAGATCTGCCATTTACCTGCACATAAGGATTAAACACTTGCGCAAGGTCGGTTCCGTTCTGAAGACTAATATGAGCGCCTATCACTCCTTTGAGGTTTTTAACGTCTATATTGTAAGCCATATTCCCATTTGAGTCTAAATTAAATTTAGCTGTTCCTGTAGCGACAATATTGACCGGAGATAAAGTGCGGCCTGACAAGTTGGCATTAAAACTCATTTGTTGGGCAAAAGCAGGCATTGATATTAACGATACGACCAAGATACTGAGCGATAATAATGGAGTGTATCTTTTAATAGGCAACCTCGTCAATCCTCTTATTTTTACAATCATTGTAGGTTAATATTGTGCCTGAAATTTATAAGTCTCTTGCTTACAATTGTTAAGTTATCTTAATTAACCATTAATTGGTAACTAGTGTAAATAAATAACTTGGCTATGCCAGGTTCCTATTGCGGGTACTAGTTATCGTTTGATACAATCAGACATAAGCGTTGCATTCGATAATTACGGTACCACTATAAACTGAAAGAGGCAGCTAACGATAGGTTTTGAAGAACGCTAATCTAATTAGTGAGGTCTAAGAATTATGAGCATATTGGCCTTCATGTGGTAACATTAGTAAATTGACGTGATTATTCTGAAACTATGATCTCTTTAGCTTCTGCCTTGAATCCAATTTTTGCATGAGCGCCATCGCAATAAGGTTTTGTATTAGCTGCACCACATCTGCACATAGCAGCAAACACGGTTCCGTCTAGTTCTATTAAATTAGGACCATTTGCAGCACATTTGATTACAACTCTTGTCATAACTCAAGTAAAGCATCGAGTTATATAAATAAAATGCTCTGCAGTTTTTTTGCTATTCTGAGGCTTTTATGGTGTCTGGGTTCGAAAAATCGAGGAAGGGCATTGTCAGTTGTATGTTCATTGAGGCCAGAAAAACACTTTGATCATTCAATAGACTTGTAATCTTTTTAGTACCTATGCTGCATAAGTTGACAGGCAGTAACTATCAATAAAATGTTATAAAAATAGCAAGCTATATGACAAGAAAAGTGGCAATCACCTTTTTTTCCGGACATAAATGAAGTGTTTATGATGTCAGGCTATTATCTAATGTCGATTGTCTTGAATCTTGAAAAATGGAATTTCGAGTATGATTAAGGATTTCTTTTTCCTTGACAGATAAAACTGTGCCGGACATTTCTTTGAATTCAATTGCATTCACTACAGCTCGAGCTCCATAATGGTTGTTAAAATATCCTCTCACAACTGCTGTTTCAGAAGTAATCATTTTGACCTTATCAACCCAGGGCTTTAACTCTTCCTTTGAGTAAAGATAATTGTATCTAGGTTTTATGCGTTTACCATGCCATCTGATAAAGGAATGATTTGCTGTTATAATAGACTCTGACAAAAATTGCAAATTATCTTGTTTAGGCGAATCTGTCATGACTGCTGCTATATTGTAATGTTTCAACAGCTCCCATGGGCCCTCAGTATTCCAAGAAGGATTTCTAAATTCAATGGCATAATCGTATCCGCTAGGAAGTCTATCAAGAAATTGTTCGGTATTTCTGAATTCCTTAACTGTAAAACTCGGGGGCAATTGGATAAGCAATGCTCCAAGTTTATCAGAAGTTTTTAGAGGCGATATCTTTGCAAGAAACTCCTCAAGATCCATTACTGCTCCGCTCTTCACATCTAATCGTTTATCATGTGTAACTATTTCAGGAACTTTAACTGAAAATTGAAAATTATCCGGAGTTACTTTAGTCATTGTCCTAAAGGTTTCCTTAGTCATATATTTGTAGAATTTTTCATAAAAAGTTGCATCCAATTCTACTGTATCGAAAAATTGAGCATAGTACTCTAGCTTTTTAGTATGGGTACTGGGATAAAATACCTTGAGCCATCCTCCCTTTTCAAATGAATCAGAATAACTCCAGCCCGAACAACCTATGAGTAACTTCAATACTAATTAAAGTGAATCGAATGGAAATATAGTTTGTCCACTTTTTTTCTAAAGATACCAAGTATTCAACGTTAGAAGGGTAAATAAGAGAAAGCAACTCAAACTGCTATTGCAAGTTAAACTTGTTTATTTTTGACTAGCCGTTTTATACTTCATAGGTTTGGGTTAATCTGTAACACCCAAATAGGGTCTTATTTTTGTGGATGATTTACCTTGCGCATAAAGTTTGTTCTTTAATTATGATTCGCGTATTAAATTTCGTTGTGGCATTACAACATTTGAAATTAATTGTAACCTTCATTTAACCCGCAATCAAGGATTTCGTAGCCAACCAAACCATCCTGTCCGTTACCATTTTTATGTGCAGTATCCAGACATTTCTGCTGATCCTCTGAAGTCAATTTGTACGCGGGCGAATCTTGGAATTTATTCCAGTTAACTTCATCGTGATTTGTGCATTCCTCGTGGTCTATGCACTTTGTAAGTTCGCATAGTGAACCATGATAGGCCAGTAAATCAAATTCTTTAGAGGATGGATTATTGACATCATGATTTTTTGGATCCCATTTCATATCTGCATAGGCATCCTCACATTTGACCTGTTTTGCAAAGGAATTCTGAGATGATAAAAATGCGGTTACTGCAATTGTTGTGAGAAACAAAACTGAAAAGAGTCTAAGCACAAGAATTCTAGAAAACTTCACTTAATAAATCTTATCTTATCACTAAGTCACTTGTACTAAATCACGTTAATAATTTCCCTAAGTTTCAAAGTGACAACGGGCTGGCTAAATAAAAAATTTATTTCTTTTGTGTCATTGAATCATCACTTCGTTTTTCTGTCTTGTCTAAAATAGTTGAAATTCCCTTGGATTAAGATTGTCTTCGTCTGAGGAAACTACGTTATACTTTCAAAGGTATTAGAATTTACAACACAATTAGTTACCAAATTTAGAAAATCGATTTTGAAACCAGTTCCAATAAAGATGCAGACGCATGATGTAAAAAATGGACTATTAATTGATTCATGCTTCAGAAAAGTTTTTCGCGTTAATCATGATCCACTATCGAACTTTGGTGAAATCAGTCCAAAACCGTTCATAGTCGCAATGTTTAGAACATATTTTTACCTGAGGTCTCTTACGAGATTGGCACATAGAACTCATCAGTGAGACCAATAGGTCGTATTGATTAGTAATAT
>Ga0193715_1000060_pt1 | contig 28828 bp, 29 predicted proteins | sample U2m2metaG_FD_143040 | JGI IMG/M metagenome (GOLD analysis project Ga0193715, IMG submission 143040) | Soil microbial communities from a riparian zone of the East river system, Colorado, United States - U2m2 | ecosystem: Environmental > Terrestrial > Soil > Riparian zone | place: USA: East River... | reverse complement strand
TTCTTTGCTTCTTTCTGGCTCCATTTCTGACATTTCTGAATATCCTAGTATGGCCTGAGTGGGTGTTTTGATTTCATGGCTTGCAATATTTATGAACTCCTTTTGCATGCTATCATGGATTTTCAGTTGTTGATTGGCTAATTCAAGTAGTTGATTTGATTTATCTAATTCTTTTGTTCTTCTTTTTACTTCTTTATCTAAAATATTGCTCCATTTGATAATGACTAGCATTAATACAACAACTGCAACAGTAATCCCAGCAAGTAAAGAAAACATTTCTATTTTTTCCGTTGTAATGACATTATTGATTTGCGAATAGATTGAAGAAGTGGGTATAATTATGAAAATAGAATACGTAGGTTTTCCTTGTAAAAAAATGGGATATCCGGTATTCAATCTCTGGCCGTTTTTAAAATCATACACCGCAAATGCTGGTTTACCAGCCATAACGGTTTTTATGACATTGTTAAGGATTTTGTTGTGTCCTGTAGCCTCTTGGGTATAATTCCCAAAAAATGGTGTTCCTACTAAGGTCTTTAGAGGATGTACTAACTGGACAGAATCACTATCTAATACAGCAATATATTGTGATTTTATGTCATAAATATTTCCATAGTGTTGGAAAAAGTCAACAGCAGGTAACAATGCTCCTACCATCCCCATATACCTAGTACTATATTTATCTACGACAGGATAGCTGATAGCTATTCTATATTTGCTATCCTCTCCCTTGAGACCATTAGAAAAAATCGGCAAAAGTTTTGATTTCGTTTCTCTTATCCAATTAGTATTAGATAACTTGGTGGTGCTGTCTAGAAATGCATTTTTCTCTTTTGAAGTAATATTGATAGCTGCAACATTGTCATCTTTATCTAAAATGAAAAGTCTATCTGCTGAAGCGATTTTGTTTATCTGGAAATAAGTATCATTCATTATTCTTTTGGTATTATTGCTTGATAAGTCGCCCTGTTGTCCGGATACAGAATCACCTAATACTTTGAGCCTTATCATAATTGAATCAAGGTCGGAACTGATATGCTGGGAAATTGCTTTCGTAATTTGTATCTGACGCTCTTTTTGTTGTTCAAAGAGACTATTCTCAATTTTATTTTCCGTATCTCCCTGCAAGTAAAAGAATCCGCCATATGAAATGACAACGATTAATACAATAGAAATAACAGATATTTTCCTTGTCTTTCCAAACAAGATAGTATTGATAGTATTATCTATGAATGTCATCTGCTCTAAATAACTATTACATTTAGCTTATTGCGTAATTAACCGTTGCTACATGGCTGCCAAATATGAACATCCAGAAAAATATGGTTGGTAGCTGAACGAACTGGAATAGTTAGGTGTAAGTCCAAAAGTATGTAATGAACTTAATGATATGCAAGAAGTTAGCAATTTAACTGAGATTCTAAAGTAGACATTTTTACCAGCAGTATAAGACTAACCATAACGACTAAAAAGGTAATGATAATTATTTCGCAGCTGGTGATGAATGCACCAAAAAATGCTTTGACATTTAGTCTGTAGAGCTTTGTTATTCTCCTGTTCGACAAATGAGCTCAAAGATGCAACATCAACAAATTGAACGGCGTAGAATCAAATTTATGGAACTATTAAGTGAAGGTGAATATCTTTCAAGTGTTCTGATAAGCTTGATGCACAAGCTTTCAATGATGCATACAAGTCATGAATAAGGAAGAATTCAAAGAATCTGTCTATTATGGTTCTATCTCCATATCTTCAACACTGTGACACACTGGGCAGTCATTGTTATGTCTGAACCTAATATCAAAAACTATTCCACACTTTACTGTAACGTGTACGTTTTGTACTACATTCCTATACCTCAGATATTGTAACTAAGGATTTAACACTAAAGAAAGAATGAACTTGAAAGTTCATAAGATTGAGAAAAGCTTAATGCCTGACTTATTTAAGACTGTTCAATTGTAACGACTGAAGCTAAAGTTATCGATATCATCATAATAATTAAGACGACAGTGATGTTCAAAGATCTACTGAGCTGTAATTATGTAGCTAGCTTCTTTTTCTATACTTAAATCTTTGAGCTTCACAGTGTTGTTTTGGTAACTCAAGAGCCTATGCCAGTTCTGCGTTACAATGTTTTATTATTGCATAATCACGTCTAATAAATAACCAGTTTAAGAAAGCTGCATCGATACAACTTGTATTGTTTTTGTATCAAAGCCCAAGTACAAATGTTTGAATATGACTAAATGCCATATAAGGGACGATAGCCATATTACATTCAGTTGACGATCACGTATTCTAATACAGATACTAAAAAGATCAGAATATTAGACGGCATACAAAGTACAACTAATGCTATTTTGCGATTATTATCTAAATCAAAATCAGGAGTAGATATTTGTAGTAATTACACAGTGTTATCCTTAGCCATAGTAGATGAGGTCTTTCAAAAGGCTCTTAGCGAAGCCAAACGTAGAGGAGTAAAATTAAGGTGTGTAATCGAAATTACTAAGGAAAATATCGTTTACTGCAAAGAATTAATGAGAAGAGTCGAGCTTCGACATTTAGATGGCCTCAAAGGAACTTTCATCTTAAATGAAAGAGAATATCTTTCCATTAGTACCGCTACTTTGCTAGAAGGAAAAACTATTCCACAAATTGTTCATACCGACATTGAGCAGATAGTAGAACAACAACAACACATATTTGATACCTTTTGGAATAAAACAATATCTGCACAAGAAAAAATTGGGGAAATTGAAAAAGAAGTTGAACCGTTCAATATAGATATTATTCGAGATCGTAAATGTGCTGAATCTCTATTTACATCTGAAATTCAACATGCAAGATCGGAGGTACTCATCGCGGTTTCTTCAATTAGATATTTAGAGTATCTTACTGAAATAGGGCTAATTAATAGTATAAAACAGGCAAAAAGCAAAGGCGTGAATGTAATGATACTTTATTCTGAAGAGAAGAGAGACGGCATAGCTGCGGTACAAGTAATTTCTGCCATCACAAGATATGCTAAAATCAAAAGAATTTCTGGAATCCAAGGAAGCATATTGCTTATAGATAACTCTAAAGTACTGACCATAAGTGAGGATGAGCGAGTTGATGCTCTTGTTGCAATATATTCTGATAGTAAATCTCTTGTAAAGAACTTTGGCTCACTTCTTGATACTCTTTGGAATGAAACGGAAATACTAAAATCTATAATTAGGGTAAAGGATAATCTAGCTGACACAAATAAGCAACTTGCAGAAGCTAACGAGCAGTTAAAGATTCACCATAAAATGCAAGAAGAGTTCATAAATATTGCAAGCCATGAAATCAAAACACCCACTCAGGCCATACTAGGATATTCAGAAATGTCAGAAATGGAGCCAGAAAGAAGCAAAGAATACCTCCAGCCAATACTTAGAAACGCAAGGAGACTTCAAAAGCTTACTAACGATATACTGGATGTTACAAGAATTGAGAGTCAATCGCTAAACCTAAACAAAGAGCGAGTCAATCTTGATGATGTAATATCAAGTGTACTGGTAGATTACCGGAATCAGATTGAGAGGGAAAGAAACCAAAAAGATATCAAGTTGGTATATGAGAATAATGACGACAACAAACCTAGAGATATCTTTGTGGAAGCAGACCGTGAAAGGTTAACCCAAGTTATTTCTAACTTAATAAGCAATGCTATAAAATTCACTCAAGAAGGAGTAATAAAAGTGAGCGTAGAAGTGAAGGACAATCGAGATGCTGTTATGACTATAAAGGATAATGGAGAAGGAATAGATTCTGAAATAATGCCAAGGCTATTTACGAAGTTTGCCACTAAATCAATCACGGGAACAGGTTTGGGACTATTTATCTCAAAAAGCATTGTAGATGCTCATGGTGGCAAGATATGGGGTGAAAATAATAAAGATGGCAGGGGAGCGACCTTTACTTTCAGTCTACCTTTAAGCAAAAAATAAGAGCCTGCCAATAATCTATATAGAAATATCTGGACTTATTGGTATTTCAGATCTTAAACTAATACAATAATAACTGCATTACATATCAAATAATGATATTACGATATATCCCTTATAATTGGATATATTTCTTTTCGTATTCTATTTTTGCTTTAAGGATTTTATCTTCAAAATCTACTGTCATAGCAAAAGGAAGTTCAACTCCAATCCTGTTGTATAGCGAGCGAAGTATTCGCCTTTGTACTATTCTTGTGCCTCCACCTATTGTAGCATCTAATGCATCTGAGAGAGCTTTTATATTACCTGAAGTATCAGATAGACGAATTGAATACTTCTCTTTAATATAAGAAATTATAACTGCTGAAACGTGCTTTCCAAGAATTGAAAGCCCCTCCATGACTGCTTGATTATACATCTCTTTAAAGCTACTACTACTCTGGATGGATGGTCAACTCTTGTTTCTCAGAACCTTGGTCAAATGCTTGTTTTTCATTAAAATCAAAAGCTGTTTTTTCATCTCTATCCTTTTTTATTCTACCTTTTGAGCCATACCTGTAGATAATCCGATGTACTCCTTATCGATGGGACCAGTTATTTCTACTCCTCCTTTGTCCTTTGATATTTTAAATTCTAGTATGGATTCATCATGTTGTGACTCTCTCGTCTTTAGTACTAGTAAAATTCTCGTCATGCGTCCCTTCACCTCTACAAATCTAAGAAGTATGACATTTTGTAAAAGAGAAGATAGCTCTAGCCCTGTTACCTCAAATCCAATTCTTTGAGTTGTAAGAATGGTAACTATCGCTGTAATTTGATATTCTTGTATTAAACTTACAATACGTCTAGTAATTGTATATATCTCATTCTTATACTTGTGTGTAAAAGCAGAGAGACTATCTATGACAAGACGTTTTGCTTTTGTCCTTTTAATCTCAGATGCCAAATTTACAATGAATGCATCTGGATTCTGATCCTCAGCACTTGTTGCAAGTATTGATAATCCATCTTTTTCGAGTTGTATCATGTCGTATCCATAACTTTTACCCATTATTCTTATCTCATCAGCAGACTGTTCTAATGTACAGAATATTCCAGCCTCACCATTTTTTCTTACCCCTTCAGCAATATATTGAAAAGCAAAAGTTGATTTTGCGGTACCTGCCGCTCCTATAACAGCAGTAGTTGTTCCTCTAATAAACCCGTTACTAATTCTTTCGTCAAAGCCAGGAATTCCACTAATTATTCGCTCCTCTGATGCTCTATAGGTCAACCGTAAGCTTTGTTTAGGATATAATATCATTCCATTGTTACCTATAGTACAAATATGTGGCTCCCTAGTGATTGCAGTACCTCTCATTTTGAGGACTCGGAGAATTATGGGTGAAGTATTATCTTCTTTATTCTTAAGATGTATAATACCGTCTACAACAGATTCTTCTAATCCAGAACCTATGCTTCTTTTCCCATATGGAACTTCCAAAACAAGCATACTGGTTATACCTTCTGATCTCATTATTTTGCCCAAAAGCACTTGTACTGTAGTTCTTGCTTCGCTCTGGTCTTCAAATGCCAAGGATATTGCTGAAAATGAATCTAATACTACACGTTTGGCTTTGGTATCGCCGATAGTAGCTAAAATCTCTTCAAGTGCATCTTGTATTCCATCCTTTGTTAACGAAGGAAGAGCCAAAAATGTAAACTTCATTAGTCTTTCGAATTTGTTAAAATCCATTCCGAGCCTCTCGGCATTGGCATAAAACTGTGTTTTGGATTCACTAAACGAAATGTATACTCCGTTTTCGTCTTTAGTATCTAAACCATCATAAATAAATTGTGAGCATAATGTTGTTTTGCCAGTTCCAGGATTTCCAACAACCATTACAGTAAATCCTTTTGGAATTCCACCTTCAATAAGAGAATCTAGGCCGGGAAGACCAGTTGATATTCGGCTTATAATCAAAGTAGTCTGTATATCGAGCTTGTTATTATAATTAATATAAACTATTATGTTAATAGTTGTTATAAAGTGACCTGTCTTTTGATGTCTCTACAAGTAAAGTCTACATTACATGATCTTTTTGAAAATAAACTAAGATGAAAAATCTACTTTATTGAGAGGACCGAATACACCTAATGTGTGTTAGTGTTTTGTTTCTTGCCTTCATATATAGAAGGAATAGTTGATAAATAGTAGCCATTTTATCTTCCTACAGGATAAACTATAAATGAAACAAATGAAGCATTTCCATCATGGATATTTTGGATATCAGAGTAGCGTTGATCCAAAAGATGATTACATCCCTTGTTATAACAAGTAGCTCCACAACCCATCTTAATAAATTCTTTGACTGTCTCATGGTTTTTCCGGGCCTCTGAGATTTCCTGTAATGGTTTGATGATAGCGGATCTTTAGCTTGACAAAAATAGCACGATGAGTTTCTCAATCCATATAAATCAAAAAAAATCATGTGCTCTGGATCATGAAATGTAACAAGAATTACGATTGTCCTAGCCTTATGGAGGAATTTAGGTGCCCAGTATGAAAAAAACAGTACATGATACAGACTCATATGAAGGACATGTACTCTATTGGAATGTCAAAGGCGATTTGTTCCATGACAAGACCTTAAATTGCTATCTGATCTATGGTACGAATCGCTTAGAAGGTAATTCAAAGTACATATAACAACGTATTCCCAATATAATAATAGAAACGTTAAACAGGTAGATAATTAAAGAAGTGACGGGTAAGCTGTTGGTTTCTATAGTAAACTGTTGAGCATGTGATATAGTTGACAGACAACAAGAATAGGTATTAAATTGATTTAGAATGATTGATTAGTAATGTAGAAGCAAGACCAACGAACTAACTAAAGCAAATAGGTACCAAAGGTCAAACATATGACAAGTCATTAGCGAGTTGATTAAGACAAAATAAATCAAACTACGGAGACCATTATCTAAGCGAAAAAAAGAGCTGATAACTCACCATTCGTGCTTTGTATCGAGTCAAGAAAATCTTTATAAACAAAGTGTAAGGAGTTTGCTCTATAAGTGACTTTGTCTACGGAGGACTTTTCGAAATTCCAGACTGACAGAATAAGCTTCAAACTTTACGCATGCCGACAACATTTGAAGAACTTAAAAGAAATTGAATTGAGATATAATGATTTTATCTCAAGCGAAGTTCCAACAAGTGCTGAAATAGAAATGGATTCATTCCTTTCTCAAATGATTGGAACAGTTGATTCTCTCATGTTTAAAATAAATAACAAATTCCGACTGAATATACCTGGTGATAATATCGAACTAGACAAAGTCCAAAGTGCATTATCATCTGAAACTAAGAGTATTGACCTGTTGAATGATTTGGATAAGGCAAACCAATATGGTAACTGGTATTGGACTATAAAGCAACTAAGAAATTATTCATTAGGTAATTCCTTAAGTTCGCAAGATGCTCTTGAATTACTAGCTAATTATACAAAAACCAATATGAAAGTAATTCCATATTTTGAGCAATCTCTGAATCATCTTGAGAAATTAATCGAACACATTAGAATAAGAGAACCGATCTTATAATAAGCATCACTTGTTGATGTTCAAGTTTTTCATATGAGATAACACGATCGAGAAAGTCTATATTATAATTATAGATAGTGAGTATGCAGGATTCGTTATAGAAGAGTTCCTCTACTGAACATTTTTAAAAAGTGGAATATCTTTGGTAGAAAGTTCAAGTATAGGGCACATTGTCTAATTCGGCAGATTCAGATCTTCTTTGGAGCAATATCAAATTTCATACAGTTTAAAACAACTGCTATTTTTGAATCATAAAAAAATAGATGGATTAAACTATCACAATTTCCAATTCGTCGTATGCATCCTTTACTGAGAGTTCAAGTAAACTATCCTCATAAATTAATAACCAATCCCTATATCCGATAACTGGAAGTTTCCTAGCAAATATCTTACTATCTTGTACCAGCCTTGTTATCAAATATGCGTATGATGGAAATTCATTATTTTCTTCTTTCATTTTGAAAAAACTTTCCTGAAGTTCTATTCCTGGTGTACCTCCTTGTATGCTAATAGTAACCTTCTCTCCGTATCTATTTTGTATTTTGGCTGTAACGTAACGACTACCAATTTCAAATTGTTCAATATTTAACATTACATGAGATTGTACTAACGAATTTTTCGGAAGTTGATTATATAATGTCTTTGATGTTTCATCAAAAAATAAATCCTTTTTCAATCAACTATAGACCGCCAGTTTTCATATTTATTTCTCTTTGCTATATCCGTCTTACATTGTCCTGGGGGCTTTGCTTTTATGCATTCCAGTTATATTGATTAGAAATACTATTGCTAAGTTTGTAAGGCATGTCATAGCATCCAAGTGATGAGAAGGAAATGCTTGGATCAAGCAACCATTAATTGCATCGACAGTTTCCTTTTGAGTCAAATAACAGTTGGTCTTCGGTTTCAAGGTTTAGAAATAATTCTTTTAGCCCCGTTTGATAAGAGTGATTGCAAGTGCGATTGCAAGTGCGATGTCGAAATAGTTTGTCAAGGAATACAGTTGAATTTTATGATCTTGAAAGTAAAGTTTTCGTCTACTGATGTTTCTGTATAGATTAAGTTATTGGCATGGGTGCTATCCTTCTTTTTGTTATTTTTTGATGAATTTAATGTAGATTCATTGCTGAATTGAGAGAAGAAAGAAGAATAGATGTGGAAGCTGAAACTGACAGCAACCGAGATATGATCAATCATCAAAAGACAGTAATGACTGTGTTCAAAAGATTCGAAGCTGGTCAGGGAGTTGTATCTGAAATCCAAGATCATTATGTTGATGTATAAAAAAAGGATTATCTTATCCGTTCTCCTTTAACCAGCAACTAGGGGGTGCTAGTCCCCCTAGGCAAACAGGTTGAAGTCATAAGCGGATTTAATTGAGGATAAGGAGCCTCAAGAGATTAAAATTTCGAAACCGAGAAGGTCAGCCCAAGTACTCTCTTGTATTGAAAACTCTTAATGCATTAATGCATTGTCAATCATTTTTGCCGGCCTCATCTCTTCGTGCATTCTGTTTCATATTCGTTTCTTCCATTTCTAACTTCAACGTTGATTGTGATTGGATGATCCTTCTTCGTAAAATTATTACAAGCATAATAGATAACGCTGAAATCAAGGCTGCTGTTAGAAATATAAGATTGTAGGATATTGGTGAAGGGAAACTACCAGTAGTGACTCCTTTTGCAAGCTCTTGATGTGTTTGCATGTAAATTCCTGCTATTGCGGGTCCAATTGAGCTTCCAATCAAGAATAGTACGACTGACATGCCAAGTGATACTCCACTAAATTTTAGAGGGGTATACTCCATTGTAATATTAAATGCACCCACTTGTATCAATGAGATTCCAGCAGCTACTATTGCTAGGTTTATTGCAACCGTAATCTCTGTTGAGTGAAATATAAAGAGGCTGAAGAAGCCAATCGTCATTATGATAGTTCCTGAGACAGTTGGTTTAAGATTACCTATCTTTGATACAATGAAACCTGAAGAAGGAGCAAATACCAGAATTACGATCATGAAAGGTAACTGAACCATTGCCGTAGCTACAGCATCTCCACCAAATCCAAGAGGCTGAGGACTTCTCACTAGTATTGGAATAGTCTGATATACCATGAACATAGTGATTCCAAAAATCAAGATAACGATATTAGCAGGAAGGAGAACTTTGTGTGCCATTAAACTAAGTTCGATTAATGGGGATGCTGCTCTTTTTTCTATAATAACAAATAAAGTTAATGATCCCATTGATAACAAGCCTAAGGAAACTACTGTAATTTGTGTGGAAGACGAGTTTAGGTTATTGCTATTCCCGATGTACGTGAGGGCAAGTAAAAAAGAGGCAATCGTAGCAGCCAAGGCTATGGCGCCTTTTAGATCAATACTGCTTGCACTTTTCACAGCAGCTTTGGGTTGCTTCCGAGAATACTTAGTACTCGGAGGTTGTCCTAAACTAATGGGGGTTTCTGATTCAGCTTTATTATCTCGGATAAATCTATTGATTACAAGCCAGAGGATAATGGCAACCGGCACTATTGAAAGAAACGTAGCATGCCATCCAAAGTTATTGATTATGCTTCCACCTACTGCCAAACCAACTACCGATCCTGCAGCAAACATTGAGCTGAATATCCCAACACCTACAGCGAGCTTGTCCCTAGGGAGTTGGTCTCTTATAATTCCAAAAGCTATTGGAAACATGGATATACCGATTCCTTGAATAACTCTTGCAATAACAAGAAAAGTTATATTGCTGGAGAGTCCACCAGCACAAATTCCTATGATATAAATTATGAATATTATTAAAACCATTTTCTTTCGTCCATAGATATCAGATAACTTTCCAGCAATGGGAGTCATAACGGCACCTGAGATAAGATATGCGGTAAGTATCCAAGAAGAAGTACTGTACGAAATATGAAAATCTCCAATAATGTCACGAATAGCTGGTAGTAACATAGTCTCTCCGTAGAATGTAACTAGAAGGGTACATCCTAGGATCGCAAGTGTTATCCATGCAGAAGTTCTAATTTTTTCAGAAGTTTCTGGCAACACAGATTCTGATGATGATTTTGGTTGTTCTTTATGCCTTTTTTTATTGGCTTCGCCATTGTTCGTGGGCGAGTCTTTCTTTAAATGATCCATCGTAATCACTTAGCTTTAACGTAGATACCTTTTTCTTGTAGTATTATCATCGACAATTGGAGAATTGATCTGTTTCTCTAGTTTGGTTCTAAATCTACGATAATCCTCATCTACCTCCATAGCTGCTGTTAGTATCTTGCTTTTCCTTTCATTTGATGATTGTAGAAACATCTTAGTGTCTTTGGGCAGACAGTGCCCTCCTATTCCTTCTCTTGGTTCCAAAATGTTGACATTCCATTTGGTATTTAGAGCATCCCGTAATTCTGGAAAGTTTATGTTATTTGCTTGACAATAAAGATAAAGATCTTCAGCAAATGCTATTTGTAGATATCTGTGTGCATTTTCAACGACCTTGGTTATTTCAGCAATTTCAATTTCGGTTACTGGATGCATAGGAATACCCAAGCTCTTCTGGTTGTTCTTGTTCTTATTACCGTAGTTGTCATCGTAATTATTATTGTTACTATCAATGCTATTAGAAGTAATGGCATTGGTGATGCCAATAGTCGTATTAGCAGTATCTTTATTTCTAGCATCATAAAATTGTATTCCTGCCTTGAGACAACAGTCCCATACCCCTCCTATTACACGCAATTGATTTACGCCATGTTCCTTCTCTTCTGCAGCATACCATCTGTGTGGAGCGTGAACTACGTGTAATCTATGGTTCAACAATTCAAATATTTCCTTCGATGTCCCCTTGGGAATAGTACTTTCTATTGATACAAGTGCTCCATCCTTTGCCTCTCGTGAAATCCGTTCAACGATTGACAGCAGACCGTCTATTTGTGGGGAAAACATATCATCGGACTTGTGAGTTGATACACATAAAATGTAAACATCGAATTCGCTAAAGTTTATCGCTTTCTTCACTGCTGCCAACTCCTCTGCACGTTCCATAGCTTTATGACTTATATCATAGCCATAAGTATTAAATCCTTTTTCGGAAACATATCTTGCAACAGGTATACCTAACTGCCCTAGTCCTATTATCAAGACTTTGTCGAATTGAGCGTTAGTATTGTATTTGGTACATAGCTCACCCTCAGTTGAGTTGATAATACTATTCGAAGATGTCGATCGTGAAGACAGAATGTGTAAGCATATTCGCTCTTTATTGCTGTTATCTGTTGAGGATAATTTCATGCTTGAAAGGGAATATACATAGTATTTAATAAACCTAACTGACTGGTCAGTCATGTTTATTAATAAGTGTTGCCCATATTATTCGAGAAAGAATGGGGATTATTGGTAAAACTATATCGATGACAAAAATGGAAATACCACAGACAAAATATTTCACGTATCTCTAAATGGAAAACAAACTAAGACAAGGAGGAAAAACAATAGAAATGTGTCCAAAGGTTACCTCAGAGTACAAAACAGAAATCAAAGAAAGAATAATTCAGTCTGCGATTGAATGTTTTTCCAAATATGGATTGGATAGGACTAGGATGGATGACATTGCTTTGAAAGCAGATCTGAGCAAGGGTACGTTGTATCTTTATTTCAAAAGCAAGGAAGACTTATTTTATGTTATTTGCGAAAATAATCTAAAAGTACTAAAAGAGCAGTTATCTCAGATATTCGCTACATCAAAAGAAGATCTAGTATCTAATGCAGAACAGTTCTATGAAAACTTTCATAAAGTAGAAAAAAGAGAAAATGAAAAAGTATTTTGTGAAATAATAGCTGAATCCGCCCGGAATCCTAAGCTACAAAAGGTATTGTACTCACAAAGAATTAAAACAATCAACGTTGTCAAAGAATATCTAGATCGTCAGATGGAAAAGGGATTCTTTAGAAAAGATACAGACACAGAAGCTATAGCGTCAGGATTTGTAGCCCTTTACGACGGATTAATAGCAGGTGAATTTTTAGGTATAAGTATGAATCATAGTAGAAAGTCATGGAGAAAAACAGTTAGATCTATAATAGCAGGTATAGGTTAACTCCTCATAACAACAAGTAGTACATAGATAACCTCTAGTAACAGACTCTTAAAGATCGTATGACGTTTAGGTTAATCGGCCGGAGTAGTAGCGGAGTAAGAAATGTAATGTCCACGCTGTAACAGTAATATCAGTTTTAGAGTAGAGTTAGATTCGTTACTGTTGCTGTTGTAGCTTGGGCGAAGAAAAAGAAAGATTAAAGAGTTTTTACTTGGATATTTGTCCTCTGATTTCCCCTTTTGGATTCTGTTCTGTATGAACATTTGTGTATGCGTTACCGTCTTCCATTATCTTGACGAGATCTGAGATCTGTTTACCTTTCAATGGTCCCTCTAGTTTATTAGCTGTGGCATCTCCTTTTGTTAATTCCCCATTCATAGGACCACTTGGTGTTGCAGATTTGAATAGTGTTACAACAACAGGTCCATTTTCACCTTTTTTACCCTGATGGATATGTGCCATCGTTACTTTGTTTATATCTTTAACATCTACCTTATAGCTTACTGTCTTTCCATCACTACTGACATTAAATTCTGCAGTTCCACTTGCTTTTGAATTATTAGGTGGCACCTCATCTTTACCTGATAGTGTGGCAGTGAATTTCTTTTGTTGTCCTCCTTGTGCAAAAGCTGGAGCAGTAGTGGGCGTTGCTGCTAAAGCGCTAGAACCAATCATTGCAATTGCCAAAGTAATGACGGCCACAAACACGGCCAACTCTGTTGATATTTTTCTTGACATAAGTGTATTTCATTATCATAGAAAAATGGGCAAGATATAAAGAAAGAGTAACTTGGTTAACTCATCATATAGATGCAAGCTATTGGCCTAACAGCATACCAACCTTTTTTTAAATGAGATTTCTCAGCATGGTAGTATTCAAAAACGCCATATGGACTAGTCTTTAGTAATTATTGAATGGTAGGTCTTTATCCAGCACCTCCAGATGCAGCATTAGTTGAAAGCATTACCCTTTTTCTAAATGTCTTGCCGTTGTCATAACTTGCCCTGAAATGGTTCTTTCGTTCTCATTCTAGTTTGATTATTATTAGAAGCAGTGGTGTTCCACCATTGTACCATGTAGATGCAGATATGTATACTATATACATCTAAAAACTAGACAAATATCTTACGCTTTAGCATAAAAGTTAGCTAAAAAGCATCTATATTTCAATTATAGGGTATTTAGAATCAAGTTTCCCCAAATTTGGTTAGTTCTCTTAACCGCGCACTTAACCGCGCACAAATGTGTAATAAAGCCCCTTTTATAGTTAACGATGGATTGTGCGAGTATTAATATGTAATAACTCGACAATCTCCTTTATTTTCTCTTTCACTATCTATTTTATATAGAATAAGTATTATTCCAAACAATGTTTAATTATTTTCGAAGCGTTATTAAACTTTTTCAAAAATTCATATACATATATTGATATACTCAATGGTCTCTATACACATATAGAGACGTAGCCATTTCAACGTGAAGAAAAAGGCAATCCGTATGGAAAACACTAAAAAAGAATCAAATTTCAATAATGATGAGCATAGACATTCCTACAGGAGGAATATAGATAGTATAAACAAATGTGAGAGTCTGGACGAAGGAACATCTGCATTTATGCATTGGATGAATTCTAATAATAAGAAATCACTATCTCCATCAGATAATCCAATCATTTTAAAGAAATTTGTTAATGATAAATACACAATTCTGTATGATACTTGTTTGTCTACAGAGGTAGAAGTGAAAATAAATAGTGGTGTCCCAGTCTGTAAATATTGTAAATCTGATGATTGTGCTCATGTAGGGTTTGCTATATGTGTAGAGCAACTATATGGTCATCGACGTGGTGAAGAAGAGAAAACAATAGAAGATATAATAGATATCTAACGAGTTGTCAAATCGGCTTGTCGCTGTCTACTCCTAGAAAAAGCATATGTATCTTCCGCAACCTATCTTAATCATATATGATGTTATCGAAAGTCGTGATTGTTGTTGTTCTAGGTAGATAGTAAAGGATCCTGTGATGCCAATAACCTGCAAAGTAGCCTACAATCTGTCTAATTGTTTTTATTTTAGGAATGAGATAATTTACCTGTATGAGAAGTAAAGATGGGGAAAAGAGAAGACATATTTATGATGACCATACCATAGATAATTTAAAGAAATATTATCAAATTGATAATCATGACGAGTTATTGAAATTTGTGAAAAGACATAGGATTCATGATGAAGATAATGATTACGAAGCTGCCTTAGCTAATTCTACAGATTCCTCTGGATCTAATAATAATAAATAAAATAGACTTTTCTGACACTAGAATCATAACTATGCCTTTTTCAGATAATATCTATTCTGAACCAGATTAAGTCAATGATTTTGGGCGTTGCTATTGTATATCGTGGTCGTCGTTGCTGTACTACTAGATTTCAGGTCTTTGAAAGTCACTTATCTGTATTATAAGCACTATTCTTATTATATTAAAGAATGATAATCATATTAGGCGACCTACTTGACTCTTTTTATTAGACAGATACCTAATATCACAGACCCATTTGTCGGGAGGCTCTTTTCTGGTGGTTCACAGTCATCTTCTGAATTCATAGTCCAAGACTTTGCTGTAATAATGATAGTTGCAGCAATAATGCTGATTATAACTTACAAGTTGAAGCAATCGATGGTAATAGGTTACATATTGGCTGGGATAGTAATAGGTCCTTATACTCCTCCTTTTAGTTTGATACATAACATTGACACAGTAAACGTCTTTGCAGAGCTAGGCATCATAATGCTACTCTTTGTAATTGGGACTGAATTTCCTATAGCCAAATTTAGATCTGTCGGTAGAATTTCCATTATAGTAGCTTTGCTTGAAACTTTAGGAACTCTATTGATCTCATTTTTCGTTGCCCAGGCTTTACGATTTTCATTCTTCGATTCTATGTTCCTTGGATTGGCTATGTCTATTACAAGTACAGTAGTAACGGTTAGAATTCTTGAAGAACTCAAGATGATTCAAGATAAATCATCTATACTGCTGCTTGGGATATCCATTATTGAAGACATTATAGCCATTACTGCTCTTGGTATATTTCAATCAATTGCTGCAGATGCCGGTCAAGTATCAATTCTACAGATATCAATCTCTATAGGTATTGTTGCTGCATTTGTCGGTAGTCTGTTAATATTTGGTTCTAAATTTATTCCAAATATTATAGATAAAGTTGGTAAAACAAATGACTATGCATTACTTCTAATTGTAATTCTTGGATTAGCATTTGGATTATCATTTGTAGCAAAGGAATTAGGATTGTCTGTGGCTACTGGCGCGTTTTTGGCAGGTGTACTCGTAGCGGAGTCAAAGAGTGCTGCCGTAGCAAAAGTTGTTACAATACCCCTAAGAGATGTTTTTGCAGCATTATTCTTTATATCAATTGGCGCATTGATGGATATATCCTTAATACCATTGTTCATCGTTCCTGCAATGATACTCATTCTAACTTCATTTGCTTCAAAATTCTTAATAATTACTGGCGTTTTAGTCAGGTCAAACTATGACGCAATTACAGCAATAAGGACCGGATTTGGGATGTCCTCAACCAGAGGAGAATTATCTTTGGTAGTAGTTAAAGGTGGTCAGGATGTAGGTGCAATTTCCTCCTCTATCTTTCCTATAGTTGGGGTGGTAACAATCATAACAACATTTATGGCTCCATATATCCTCAGATTTGGAAGCAAACTCAAGCTTTCGTCGTCTTCATCTTTTTCCTCTTCTTCTACCAACACTAGTCAAGACGATAATGATAGTAAACCATGATCACAAGTAAGATATTGTAATAGGATTTGCTATCAATTAAAAACATATGACATATGGATTAATCTAAACAATGACAAAACACGTTCAGACGATGGAAGTATAACAACAGAAGGGCTAAACAAGCTGTTATGCTTGTCTGTTATCTGTGCTAAGAACTGGTTGATTGCTTGTTTGATTTCTTTCCCACCATGTGACAAATACTCTGTTTGCTGATGAATCTATGTTTGCATCAACTGAGTTTGCATTCGTTGAGTTGCTTAGGTTTATTTATCACTAAAAGTCTTACTGCCGCCATCTGTAGACGCTCCAAACGTTACCTAGTCATTTCCTGTTTTCTAAAGGCTTCATATGGTGCTCTCAAAAGAGAGTAAGTTACACGGTATTCTCTTCTATTTTACTGCTGATGGCAAATATATTTTACCAAAATACACTTCAATATGTAGTTCCAAAGTTGTCTCTGCTACTAAATGTAATTTCATGTGCTACTTCAGATAATGACTTCGTTCTTTTTATTAGCTTGATTGCAATGCCTATGTCGGGACCAATTATTATACAGATTTCAGAACCATAATAGTTATTATTACAAAGACATATGCAAGCAATATATCTAAGTACTCTGTTATGTCTAGACCCGTAGCTTTCTTAATCCAGACATGTTAATGGATTAGCAATTCAAAGATAGGATAAAAGGAAATGAATTACTATCCATGAACTTCACAGCTTTCGTCGTAGCCGCTACTTATATTCCAATTGGGTTGTTGCTATCTTCCCATTATTGCTATTTCCAGTTACAACAAAAGATATAGCAGTCTGTTTTGAGGAGCCATCAGGACAGGTGATAGATAGTTACTATGGCGTTGCGTACCATCCACTAATAGAAAAATGCATTACTTGTTCTTTACTAACAGGATCTTCAAGTAAAGCCTCAAAAATCTTTTTCTCTTTAACTAAAATTTTTAACGCATCTTTGATTCGTGATAATTTTACAAGTTGTTGCTTTGAAGAAGGGAGATTGCCTTCTTTTCTTATCTTTATACCAAAAACACGTTCTGCTATGTGAGGCTCAGAAAATGGCTTATCTTCTTTTTTAAGAAATTCCTCGATTGACTTTGTATATTTGTAAATGATGTCTTTAGAAGCAAAGTCAGCTGATTTCTCACTCTTCGGCGACATAGGTTATAAAAACGGTGTTAACCTATTAACTATTTACTATCATCTAACAACACATGACAGATCTAATAGAAGAATTAGTAGTAAGTTAAATGTATATACGAATCGGAATGGGCTATTTATGTGAGCATTGCCAATGTGTATAAGGAAAAAATAGACAATATACTTAATAGATTACCTCATAATAGTCGACAATTAAACAGACTGATATGCTTCAGTTTTAGCACTACTTGTCTTTAACTGTTGGTCGATGAAATCCCTGAAATCACTGTGCCTAAAAATTCTAAACAATTCTATATTTCTATCTCTCAATTGTTCTTCATTTATGCCTTCCTGTCTATCAACAATAGCAATAACACCAACAACTTCACACCTTTCTTTAACAATTTTATCGACAGTCTCAAGGATACTTTTACCCTGTGTTATTACATCATCAACTATCACAACCGGTGATTCTAAATTGCCCTCTATCTCTTTTTGAAGACCATGTTCTTTTGTTTTCTTCCTTACAATGAAAGCTGAGAGAGGATTGGAAGTCATGCTACTCTTTAGCGAAATTGCGGCAGCGAAAGGTATTGATCCTACTTCTAGCCCTCCAACAGATTTGGCTTGCAATCCTGATATTATCTCCAATGCCAGATCACTTGCAAGATCTAATCCTTTTGGATCCAAAACTACTTTTTTTATATCATAATAATACAGACTTTCTCCTCCACCTGATAGCTTAACTGGTTTCTCAGGTATTACAATTCCCTTATCCTTTATAAGCTCCTTTAGGAGTGCCTTTTTATCCATGTAATTTCTCCTATGTTACTCTTATACAATTGGTGCTATTGAAGCAATAAATATGCTACTAATTATCCTTTATGCTGATTTTAACAGAAGAAATGTCAGCCAACAGACGTTTTCGTTACAGTATTTTCAAAGATTTCATTTGTCTCTTTTAGCTTCCACATCTTTCTTCTTTCATCTCTCAATTCATTGCGTTCAAAATTCTTCATTGATGAGAGGTCAAATACGAAAAGCTGTAGAAACAAATTATGAGATATCAAGGTAGAGGGGCTGGCTATGAAAGACTGAAAGACTGAAAGACTGAAAGACTGAAAGACAGGACAGTTATACGCACCACTTATGATATATCATAAAGCGTTAGTACTGTAGTAATATAACTACTTGAGGAGATCATAAATCATGTTCGAAAATGTGGGATACTCGTGTGACTACTAATGGTTTCTGAAAGGACAGATGTCACGCATGGCGAAGAAAAAGTAACTAATGTAATTCCTCAATTTTTATCTAAAGCAGAGAGAGTAGATTCATGTGCTGACCATAAAGCTGCTTCACTAGCTATTGGTGGTGAATCATACAAAAAATTACTATTAGACCTTAATAGAGGTTTAAAAACAAGATATATTACTGAGGTTACCAGGAGAAATATTTATTATTGCAAAGAGATGATGAAGTTTGCTGAAGAGGTTCATCATATAGATAGGCTCAAGGCAAATTTTTCTGTTAGCGAAGCAGAATATATTGCTACTACGGCTGCTCAACAAGTAGCAGGACAACCAGTATCGGGTTATCTATAGCAATGTTAAGGAAATCGTAGAACATCATCGAAAATACAACTAGGAAAACAACGATGACACAATTGAGCGTATGAAATAGAAGTAGGCATCAAATACAGATAGAGAGAAAAATAATCATGAAAAAGAAAAGGAAAGTCTTGATAGTAGATGATGAATTAGATATTAATTTACTGTTCAAGACACTTTTAGAAGATAATGGATTCAAAGTGGATGCATTTGATTATCCTCTTTTAGCACTACAGAATTTTAAAGCAAATTCATACGATCTATTAATGTTAGATATCGTAATGCAAAAGATGAATGGCTTTGATCTATATGAGAAGATGAGAAAGGTAGATGATAAAGTAAAGATATGCTTTATCACAGCTAGCGATGTGTATGATGAGCAAATTAGAAAAGAAGCATTTCCTGAATTATCAGATGTAAAAGATTGTTTTATTACAAAACCAATTAAGAATGAGGATTTGATAGAACAAGTCAACAAGATAATAAACTCAACCTAAAGATTCATAGAATGTTGTAGTAGAATAAAGAAGGTTCATATAATTTTACGTTTCGTAGTGGAATGTCTATTACCTGAAAGATATCTTTGTATCTTTGTTGTTTATTCCTCTTACTTTGGTATTTACTATTGGCATCTTTCATCTATCTCTTGTTGTTGTTCGTGAATTATAGTTGATCTGTGAATCATACCATGTAGGCTTTCAAGTAGCTTTAGGTCACTATGTATTACCTTTTGTAATTTCCCAGATTTTTCTAACTATAACAAACCTAACTGTGATTTATTATGCTGTGATAAAGCATACCCGAGGTTTACCCATTCTTAACTTTCTTCTCTTCCTCTTCTATATCTTTTATTTTTCTATATAGTTCAAATCCATTCATCCCTGGCATCCTGATATCAAATAACAATAGGTCATATGTATCAGGTTTGTAGTCAGATAATGCTAACAACGGGTCATTGTAGACATCTACTTGAAGATCAGCTTCCTCCAAACCGAGTTTAAAGACTGTAGTAATATCGACTTCATCGTCTACGACCAAGATTCTTTTTTCCTAGGAAGAACTGGGGTTGAGAGAGGTTGATGAGTCCTGTAGTAGTGATCCAAATCATATCATTCGGGAACTACCATGCTAGTTAAAAAAACATTCTGAAGTTAATAATGCACCATTTAAGTTTGCTGTTATCATTATCTTCCTCCTAATTACTATTATAGCGAACTAACTACTTCAATTTCAATTTTTCTTCTGATTTTTCTGATAATCAAATAATTTGTTTGACATGCAGAAGTGCTTTAATAATTATAGTCTTAGCATGATATTTAGTATTAGTTATAAGGTATATTGTCTTTAATAAAAGTATCAGAAGAGATGTATGTATATGTTATCTAATTTACAGAAGACAGAATTACAACAGCTTGTTCATGACTGTTACGAACAAAAGGAAATAAATATGAAGATTGAAACTTTATATAAAATAAATTCTATGCTTCCCAAACTACTTCAATTGAAAAAGATACCATCATTATTAACAGATGATTATATTGATAACCTATTGTATAAAATAGAACAGAATCTGCTGCTTCAATCAAATAACTTGGTTTGAATATCTATCTGCTGATCCTTGTCAGTCTTATTACACGATATCGTCAGTCTGAGTTCGACTCTTTCTCCTCACAGGTAATTGACCCAACTTGGAATTGATAACAGAATAATTATGATTAATCCCTAGTAAGTAAGAAGCTCTGACATAGCGAACCCGTTGTTGAGATAGCCGTAATAATAGGAAATAATAAAATAATAAAAAAGAAAATGTATACAACCAGCCAGCAAACAAGAGAATCAAATACGGTAAAACATCGGAAACCCGCTCACGCTTTTGTCTGGATTAGAGCCCTGTTGCTATTATAACCCAGACTTACGACGTGAATGTATCCTTTGGTTGCTTGCATAATATCACAAAAGAAAGCAAAAACCTTACTTGCATGCTTCAGTCTTCTTTTTTATATTGATTTATTTATTTATATGGACGCATAATAATACAGACCTGTTACTTCATCACCAATCAATATAACAAATGAACAAATCATTTACAAATATGAATTGTTAACGCGAGTGCAAGTGAACCGATGAATTGGAGTTCTTTAACTAAACATTTTTATATAATATATTTGTAAAGCACTTGCAATGTCTACAAAAACAATGTTAGTTGTTTTGGCTATAGTCGCAGCACTAACAGTTGTAGCAGCAACAACAATAGCAGAGAATGGCATCTTGTCATTACCATCAGCCTCGGCTCAAGGCAATCAAACGACGGGCGGAGGAGCGAATATGACAACAGGTGGTAATATGACTGCTGGTAATATGACAAAATAACATAAAATAATCACGGATATGAAAAGAGAAGATGAAACTTCGTCTATATCCTCTCCATCTTTTTATCTTTCCTCTTCTTTATACAATATCATTTCAACGAAACAGGAGCTTAAAAAAGGAATTCATCTAATACGATCATGGATGACAATAATAGCAATACAATTAATGAATTAGACATAGCAGATGGGCTTAAGCATATCCTAATTAGCCACGGAGTTACAGTTGAAGCATTACTAAATACATCGCCTATGATGATCGCAACTATGCTTGGAATAGATCAATATGTAGCTAATATAATACAAAAGGCTGCAAAGTATTATTATATTACTACTAAGTAGCATTATAGATACTCTAATTCTATATACATAAAAATCGTAACCGATAAATAGTTTTTCTACCAAAATTAGAAATGGAAGAAGTAGCAGGAGTATCTTCCTCTCTTAGATGTTCTATTTGTAGCAAAAAAGGTGTAAAATCTGCAGTTGTTATTACTGACCCTGAATCTGGTGAGATTATTTGTAGTAATTGTGGTATGGTTATTAGTCAAAATATTGAAGATACCAGACCAGAATGGCGTTCTTTTGGTAGTGAAGGAGCAGAAGGATATGGTAAAAGTAGAACAGGTATGCCTACTTCCTTAGCTCGTCATGATAAAGGACTTACTACAATTATTGGAAGAACAGATATAGATGCTAGTGGTAACAAAATTGATGCGTCAATTCGTTCTAAAATGGAAAGGCTAAAGACATGGGACTTTAGATCACATGCACACGATTCTACTAATAGAAATCTTATACAAGCTTTTAATGAACTTGATAAATTAAAAGATAAACTAGGCTTACCAGATGCAGTGATAGAAAGAACTGCTTATATTTATAGAAAGGCTCAACAAAGAGGACTGGTAAGAGGAAGGACAATAGATGCTATTCTGGCTGCTGCTTCATACATAGCATGCAGAGACTTGAATGTTCCAAAGACACTTAAAGAAGTTGCTGCTGCTAGTGGCATAAAGCTAAAAATATTGTCAAAAAGTTATAGAGTATTGGTCTCTAAACTCAACATATCCACTCCTCCAATAATAGATCCTATGAAATGTATTGTCAAGGTTGCAAACAAAGCAGACCTGAATGAAAATACAAACCGTCAAGCGATGGACGTTATGAATAACCTTACTAAAAGGGAGATATCAGCAGGTAAACATCCTATGGCACTTGCAGCAACAGTTCTATATGTGTCATGTCTTAATACAGGTGAAAATAAGACTCAAACTGATATTGCAGATGCTGCTGGAATAACTGAAGTAACATTAAGGAACAGATACAAAGATCTGAAAAATAGATTTCCACAGCTAAATAATTAGTTGGATTAGATGTAAAAGAAGGTTAAAGGCTGCGTTATGAATTGTTGTCATCACATTCTTGACTATTAACATCTCTTCTTTGTGTTAGATGCTTATTAACGTCTACATAATACCATGATCTTCTTTATCCTTCGATTTCTTCTCTACAATCCTAAATAGTATTTCTATACCATTAGTAAGTAAACCTAGATATCATTAGCGAACAAGCTTGCTAAGTGGTAAGCGGTATATAATATCAAATAGGTTAAGTCAATGTTAATAATAATTTGGGATTATAGTATCGAATTCAAAGATAATTCAAAAATACAAGTGCCATTTCTTAGTAAGAACAAAAAAGCACAGTATTATATGTCATAACGTGCAGACATCTCCAGTGAGATAGAATTTGGTTCAAAAAATCATAGAATGTAATGATTTTGATGATGCGGTCTCTCAAATAACACATTCAAGATACGGCTCGCATTTTATTGTAGTCTATCCTGACCTTAAGTCATTAAGAAAGTTATATGTCCAGCTCATAAAGCAGCATATTGAAGAGAATAATGACATAGTTCTCTTCCTTCCATTTTATGAGACTACTGATGCAGTCAGGCATTTATTATTAAGAAATAAAATCAATGCAATAAAATATGAGAATGAAGAAGAATCACTCATAATTATGGATGCAGCCAGAGCATATTTTGGCTTTTCTATAGATATCGTATCATTTATCAGTTCACTAACTAATCATGCAAGTGAATTAGATAAAAATGGTGTTTCTGTATTTACAGATATGGGTTCATTCTTTTACTATAATAAAGTAAATGAGTTAATAAAGCACGAAACATCTCTGCCGCCTCTATCTTTTTCTAAATCTAATATTAAACATAAGGAATTTTGTTTCTATAATAAATTAGATTATAATAGACTTGCACCAAAGCAGAAACAGAACTTGCTTGAACATCATGGCAAGGAGCTAATTATAACTGATAGATGAGATGTGGATATACATAGATACTTCATCCGAATTTTTGAAGAATAATTTTTCTTTCTACCTATTAATTTAGATTGCCTATGCCTAAGTAATAAATAAAAATCTGTTATCTTCAGCATTTGCTGATGTATTCCATTACTAGACATGCTTTAAGAAAGGGCTGTCTTTATTCTATTAATATAATTCTCTCTCTCAAGTGGCTTCTTTATTAAATCATAGTCAGGTGAAAAGCCTGGCAGAAGTGCTAATTCGTCCTTTATTACATCAAGAGCTGTTACAAATATTATTCTTACATTTGGATTTATAGCTTTGAGTCTGTAATACAGTTGAATTCCGTTTGGATTGGGCATTCTAATATCCAAAAAGGATTAATTTGTAATGGTAGGGGTCTGATTGAGCAAAATGTTTTAAGGCTTCTTGAGAGTCCGTGAATGTATCATCAACTAGGAGAATGTTTCGAGACTCATTTTGTTTTTGCTGCTGCTCCTTTTGATGTGCTATTACTACTACTTCTCCTTCTTCTTGCATTGTAATATTCTCGTTCTTGTATTTGCTAACAACTGAATAAACAGGATAGGATTGCTTCAATCCTGAATATTCGCCTGCCATTTTAAAATAATAGTCATCGAAAAATGAGGCTGAGGAGAAGGATTTTATGACTTGATATAAAGCATTGCCAATAACCATACCATTTGGTGGTGCTTTCGAATTTATCTTTGTGCAGATATTCATCGTATGACCGAAAAGATCATAACTGTCAGAATTAGTAGATTTAGCAACAATATTCTTATCCATAATCAGCACTAATCTTATAATTAACACGTGGTAATTCATTTGAGACATTTTGAAATTGATAACACCCTCCGCAGCCATCATTGTTATATCACATTCTATAACATCTTTAAAAGCTGATTTATTCGTAGAGTCAGAAGTTTTCGGGAAGTAGTAAATCAAGCTATCTCAAACATTTTTATTTATAATTGCTCCATACTTTTTGATCATGAGACATCGAATTAAGAAATATTGAATAATACTTTCTAATTTTATATGGGATAGCAATTCCAGCGATTATTTTTGTAGAATCTATCATATCTACCATACATACACAATAGGAATAAGACTGATTAAGCAACGATATCTTTGGGACGACCATTAATCTATACTATGATCTTAGGATTAGCTACAAAAACATTTAGTAAATTGAGAAATTAGGTAGTTGCAGCATCTGTAGTCTCACGCAATTATCATCCTAGTGTTATAAGTATCTAGTGTTATAAGTATTATATTTATCGGAAAATTAGTAGTGGAGCGTGGGGCTAAAAACCACAAAATACCAATAGCAGAAGCAAGCTTGTTGATTGTAAAAGACTTTTTATTAAGCTAGGTAGAAATAATTACTTTGATGTTTTCGCAACAACAATTACAACAAGAGGTAATGCGCTACAATTCGATTAAAAATAATTATGTTCTTAATGTTATTCTAAAGTTAAAAGCAGCAGAAACACTAGAAGAAGAAAGTGGTAATGGGGACCACGGCTTTATGAGAACAAGGGGAGGAAAGGTCTTGTTTTTAATATGTCAATCCTGTCTTTGGTGCGCATCCGCTTTTAACGATAGATTTATGACAAGTGGTGATGATAATACTAACAATAATAATAAGTGTCCTTTTTGTAAAATTGGTAATTTAGAATCATTGCCTATAGCTGGCAACGAATCATACAAATTTGATTATAATTCAAAGAGCGGAGTAATACTAGAGTTCTTGAAAGATAAATAAAGATTAACCGTGGTAGCTATTATTCCATCATTTTATTGTTCTAGTGTTCCACTAATGAGCTCAAATGTTACATTGTCATATGCATGTCTCATGGAAGCGTTCCATTTTCATGCTTATGTTCTCTAACATCTAGCTTACTGCTTTGTTAAAAGCGTGATGAATATGGTATTAATAGTTGTGAGATATCTTTCTTTAGGTGGTGGTGGAGAGAAATAACAGATATAGCTATCAGTAATGTTTGTCATTATAAAACGTGTAATGGAAAAATTACAAAAGAAGCTATACTTACACTTATAGACGAAGATGATGAATTTGAACAAACATTCTTGGTCTGTGACAAGCACTTTCAAATTATCAAAGATTGGTGGCTTTCGCAAAAGAAATGACTAATGAAGACTACCAAAGAATTTAATTAAATGAGAGTCGTTCTTACATTGTTGATTGATGATGGTATGATTATTAGATTATTAGATTATATCTATTACTTGAGATAATAGTGCACTAGATATCAGTAGAGCTGCAAGTATCCTTCTCAGAAATCACCAAGCTTACCATGTGGTTGCAATTTCTATTCTATATATTAATACATAGATCATATATGAAAATCTTTGATTGATTATATCCATCCCACAAACCTATTTGATTTGAATTTATTCTTACCTTACATTGAATAATCATTAAGGCAACGTAGCTCATCTTTAAGCTTAATCATAAGCTACTCCATCATTTAATTATCTCTTTAATTTAGCCAATTTTTTATGCAACTCGATCATCTAATGCTTAAATGGTACTTAACGTCAGAAGAGTAACTTGACAACTATATTCTGATTATAGAGCAGTTATCTATCTTTATGATGACAAAAATCGTTTAAAATAAAGCTTGCTATATGAAGGTTTGATGTATGAAACTACTGAAACATGCTAGTAGCCCCATTACGGTGGAGATGATTCTGATTGTGATGGTGATGATGACGGTGATGATGAGGTTGAGTTTGATGCCGGTGTTGAGGCTGGAATACCACATATTTCTGACTCAGTTGAATTAACAAAATTCAGACTTGGATTGTCTGGATTGCACATTTTTGCTTTTTCTTCTGGTGATATTTGTTGGGCTTCACTTGAACTATAAGATCCAAACTCCATTACCGTACTTGCAGCAATAATTGAAGCAATAATTGTAAATACCATTCTAACAGAGATTTTTCGGGTAATATCCATTTTCTGTGTATCATCGTGCGGCAGTATATACATGTATTGATTATCTTTTCTGTTTACTGTTGCAGTCTTGACTTCATCGATACCGACACTCTTTATATAAATATACATATACATACTTAACCCTGTTTCTTATAGCCCTACGACAAAATCTGTGTGTCCTCTAGCTTCGATTTTTTGTATGTTAACAAATCCAACGCTTCTAAGCATATTTGATACTTCAGCAAACGAGTAAGTCCTTCCTTCTGAGGATTATTGTAAATTCTCTTTAGTAATATTTTATTTTTCTATTCATTGTTTCTACGGAGCACATTTGAAACAATGGCTACATCATACCATTATTGGATTCTTTTATTCCCTGTCCTTTCATTTCTTCTGCTTCTCTTGCTGTAAACCTTTCTTCTTCAAATATATCGAATACCTTTGTATTCACTTTGTTTTCCAAATTGAATTGTTTTATGTATCCATTAGCTAATTCAGCAACTGGTTCCAAAGTTAAAATTACTTCAGCTGATAGATTAGGATATGCCTTAACTGCTTGTAATGCATAGACTCCAGCACTAAATCCACCAATATCCATAAGTTTGGAATATTTTGAAAAATCAAATAACTTTGTCAGAGATGAAGCAGGACCGACATTAATATCATACATGCCATGAGCAAATGTTTTTATTTGCTCTATTGTCTTAGCATTAAACTCACTTATTGGATTTATATCTCCCACTAATCCTCCGCCCTTTTTTGAGCTTGGTGATGAGGATTTTCGCTTTCTTTTTTTTTATAGAAACAAATTCGTCCACAGGTTTGTTTGAACTTAGACAATCGATTAGGTTTTCCCAATTTTTATAAAAACGCTTGTCAAATATTGTAGCAATATCGCCTACGTAGTTACTAAGTTTACTTATATCAAGAAAGGTCTCAGACAACCTAGTATTAGAATATATTCTTTCTCCAGTTTCACTAGTGGATAGCCTAAGTAATCTTAGTGATACTAATGCAGTGGCTAATGCTTCAGTCGGACGAGATTCCATCTCCAATAACTTTTGTAATTCATTTAAAGTCACAGATTTATTGCCAGATAACTTACTAAAAACTTCAAGTTCCAATGCAGTTGCTAAGGTTTTGGATACCCATAAACCAGCAGCCATATTGAAAATAGTTTCATGTGATATGTCATTTTTATCATTTCTTTTATTATTCTTGGCAGTAGCTTTGATAATGACATTAGTATCAGTACTACTGGTGCTGTCTGCTTCTCCTTCTCGTCCTTCTTGCATATATATGATTTACAAGATCAACATATCCTTATATTATGTTAAAGGATGAGCAAAAATAATATAATACGATATTTTTTGCTAAAAATTAGCTTTCTAAACAGATATTTCTTGTCTTTCTTACTACTCCTGTTTTAATATTTAATCTGTAGATATTTTGAATGCAATTATTACTTTCTATAAGGCAAATTGAATGTGGCGCAATATACTGGTTGTCATAGCTTTGACAATTAGTTCTAGATTGATTCTTGATACAAATTCTAGTTGGTTGTAGTTGCATTATTATTGCTAGTAGTTGCTTTACCAGATTCCTGTGGAATATCATTGTGTTTGAACTTTTCAATCGTTCCTGCGAAATCTCTGCTCAAGTTGCTAAATAGATTATAATAAATAATACCATGTCCGTTGTTCTTGCTGATACTATTACTTTCAGCATATGCTAAAAAATCCTCGATAAGTTGATGATTTAAGGATAATACTACTAAATATGCTGCAAACATGGATATTCCGCTAAATAATGCCAACAGCATAAATGATATTCTAGTCAAGTATCTATTAAACTTACGATCATTATTGTTAATCTATTATATATATCTGATAAAAACCATAATGCGGTAATAATTTC
>Ga0193715_1000059_pt1 | contig 29126 bp, 23 predicted proteins | sample U2m2metaG_FD_143040 | JGI IMG/M metagenome (GOLD analysis project Ga0193715, IMG submission 143040) | Soil microbial communities from a riparian zone of the East river system, Colorado, United States - U2m2 | ecosystem: Environmental > Terrestrial > Soil > Riparian zone | place: USA: East River... | reverse complement strand
AGCTTTCCCAGATCGCGTGCTCGATGTTTACGATAGGAGCCATCAGGGCAACGAAACGCAGGTCACGCTCAACCATCGCGACCAACGCACCGATCCATCCGCCGTAACTGGTGGCGAGCACGCCGAATTCGCCGCTGCCGCGTCCGCGCAACACTTTCATCAATTGACGCACTTCCATTACGCTCTGGCGCAACCCCTCCGCGTTGCGGATCAGATCGCAGGTAATCGCAAGTTCGCCATTCCAATAGCCGTGAGGGACACGCGAATAATGGTATGGCAGCTGAATAAAGCATGCGTTCCAGCCGAGTTCGTTGAAATGGTCTGCGCAACGTCGATAGCCGACAGGGCTCGTGGACATCAGCGCATGCAAAATGAAAACCGTCGGCGCGCTCCGAGCATGTTTTGACGGAAAAAAATCTGCGCACGCGACATTGTTGGCTGGGAATTTAGTTTCGATCGGGCTGCGCCATTTGATAGTCGTGCGACCGTTTTCCAGTGTTTTAGCAAGATTGTCATTATGCGGGGGGGCATAATACTGCTGGGCGGTGATCCGTTCGCACTCCTCTACGTAGTGTTCCATCTCCGCGCGGCTATGCCCATTTAGCCGGTGGCGAATATGGAGGAAATTGATCGATGCGCATAAGACTGCGTCCATTCCGTTTGCGGCAATGCGATGAAGCTTGTCATGATGAATGGTAGGACGACCGCTCCCGTTGACATTTCCAGGGACGGCAAGGTTGCCGTGGCGGCTGCTTGCCCTGCAACGCTTCATCCGTTCGCGGGGTGGGTGCGGCAGGTCGTCGCTTGTCAGATGAAACGTTTGCTGCAGCTCCGCGTAAAGGCTTTTGAATGCCGCCATCAATTCGAATTCGATTCGCGCGCGCGCTTCTGATTTTGCGAGCTCTGGAAAGTGCGAGATTGGATTTCCAAATGCGATCCAGATCGGCGTTCGCCCCGCTGATGCGGGCAGCCAGCGTTTAGTCGAATAAAGGCGGTCGCTACCTACGATAACGCATGGCAAAATCGGAATGCCCGCAATGTGCGCGAGCGTCGAAGCGCCGGGCCGCAGCGGTGCGCCTTCGAGCAGCGATCGCGCGCCGTCGCGAATCCCTCCTTCGGGGAAGAGACCGACGATGCGTCCCTCTTTCAGTCGCTCGATGGCAGTCCGGATCGTTTTGCGATTCGCACGATCTCGGTCCGTTGGGAACGTATCGACTGCACGCAAAAGAAATCCTGCGACTGGCAACCGAAAAAATTCAGCCATTGTCATCCAGTCAATTTTTCGTCCGATCACTGACGAAATGATGAATGGATCGAAGTGGCTGATGTGATTGGCTGCCAGCAAAAAACCGCCCGTGCGATTTGTATTTTCGTGTCGGAGGATCCGAACACGTGTGACGCTGCGAAGCAGCAGCCTCACCAACAGCTTACCAGAGTGATAAGATTTGGTTTTGGCTTTGGCTTGCACCGCTTGAGTGTTTCGCTGAGTCGCCGTCATGGGAAAGGTTATTTTTCAGGCTGATTCCTTTTTGGAACGTGATATCATGTTGACGGTTCTGACACGAGGTTTTGGTTATGAAACCCATGAGTCCTTCCACGGGCGGTAAGGGGCAATTTCCGCACACGGACTATTTTTTTCATTCTGGTTTCGGCCAATGGCACGACGGCTATTTTTCTCCTTACGACGGAGAAGAAAGATACGGATTCAGAAATTTTTACAATTTAGGACGCGAATTCCGTATAGAAGCTGCTCGGGAACGCGCCAGGGAAATGGCGGTATTTGCACTGATTGTTTTAACGTCGGCCTGGCCGGTACTCTACATGGTGGTCACAGTGGTCAAGCTGTTGAGCAAGGGCCGTCCTCTGGATCAGTAGCAGTTTTCTTCAATCTTTTCCCCGCCGCTCAACGTTCGTGCCTACTTCTTTGGCCAGAGAAATTCGTCCCGGTATTCGGGCGTTTTTTCCGGAGCCATCCCGTGGCGTGCAACGTTTTCGGTCACGACGCGCGGGATTAGGAAATTCAGCAAATAATCTTCGCCACCGGCCTTGGTGCCACCGCCGCTCATCTTGAATCCGCCGAAGGGATGACGGCCAACGATTGCACCGGTGCAGGGACGGTTGATGTAAACATTGCCGGCTTCCAATTGCGCTTTGATGCGCTCGATGTTGGCCGGGCTGCGCGAGAAAAAACCGCCGGTCAACGCGTAATCGGTGCCGTTAGCGACGTCGATCGCCTCATCGAGATCCCGCACCTTGATCACACTTAGGACTGGGCCGAAAATCTCCTCGCGCGCGATCCGCATGTCTGGTGTCACTCCAGTAAAAATCGTGGGTGGAATGAAATAACCGTGCGGCGGAACGTCCTTGGCCTGATAGGCGAGTGTCGCCTCGCTTTTCCCGACCTCGAGATAATCCAGAATTCGCCGGTAAGCGGCTTCATCAATTACTGGTCCGACTACGACGCTCGGCTCTTCCGGATTGCCGACGCGCACACTGCCGGCGGCTCCGAGCAAACGCTCGATGACGCGGTTGTAGTTTTCTTCTAGAACGATTAGCCGCGATAGCGCCGAGCATTTCTGGCCTTGAAAACCGAACGCGGAATAAATCGAATCGACAATCGCCTCATCCAAGTCAGCGTCGGAATCGACGATCATGGCGTTTTTGCCGCCCATCTCGCAGATGACGCGCTTGAGCTCGCGCTGACCTTCGCGCGTTTTGCCGGCAGTCTCCCAAATCCACAGTCCCACCTCTCGCGACCCTGTGAAGGCGATCAAATCAACGTCTTTGTGATCAACCATGTGCGCGCCGATAACCGAGCCTTTGCCGTTGAGAAAATTCAATACCCCGGGCGGCACCCCGGCTTCCTCGTAAATTTCCATCAGCGTGGCGCCGATAATAACCGATTGCTCGGACGGTTTCATGATCACGGTGTTGCCTGTGACCAGTGCGGCGCTGACCATGCCGCATAAGATCGCCATCGGAAAATTCCACGGCGCGATTACGAGCGCGACGCCACGTGGCCAGTAATGCTGATAGCTTTCTTCGCCTGGCACATTTTGGGTGAGCCGAGGTCTGCCCATCCGGCGCATCTGGCGGGCGTAGAAGGTGCAAAAATCGATGGCTTCGGCAATATCGCCATCCGCCTGAGCCCACGGCTTGCCAACTTCAAAGACTTCGAGCGCGCATAGCTCGAATCGGCGGCGGTCGAGAATTTCGGCAACGCGTTCCAGCAATTGACACCGCTGTTCAAACGAAGTGCGACGCCATTTCTCGAACGCAGCGCGGGCTACGGCGACGCCGCGTTCGGCTTCGGGAATGCCGGCTTCGGCTGCGTAACCGACGATTTGGTCTGGTTCGCTTGGATTGACCGAGGAAAACATGTTATCGGTCCAAATCTTCTCGCCGTTGATCGTGAGTGGAACTTTGCGTCCAAATTGTTTGCGCTGTTCACGCAGCGCGGCCCGCATTTTTTCCTGGTTCTCGGGCAAGGCGAAGTTCGTTAGGGGCGCATTTTCATAGGAAGCGTCCGGGTGTGTCCCTGGTGTGGTTGTTGTCATATTTTTCGTGGCATTTGATGGCGGTAGAACGCCGTTTCGATTCCGGCGCAAAATTTCGCACGGATCGCGCAACAAATCTTCTACGGACACGTTCTCTGAAAATTTTGCCCGTAAGAATCCTTCGTTCGACGTGTTCTCGAGGAGGCGTCGGACCAGATAGGACATTCCAGGGAGCAGTTCCCCGACCGGACAATATTCGCGGACGCGATAACCCATTTCCACCAAGGCGCGTTTGATTGGCCCGGCCATCCCATAGAGCAACTGAAACTCAAAGCGGCTGCGGTCGATACCGAGTTCCTCTGCGAACGCCTGTGCGTGAGCGATGCTCCGGACATTGTGCGATCCAAATGCGGAGGTAACAATGGATTCGTTCTCCAACAGTAACCGCGTAAGCGTTTCGAAATTCGCATCACTCGCCGGTTTCTGAAGATAAACCGGACAATCCCAGCCGTTCTGTCGCGACTTCGATGTTTCATAATCCCAATACGCGCCTTTCACCAGCCGTACCGCGAACCGTGTGCCCCGTGCCCGTCCCCATTCAATCAGGTTACGCAGGTCCGCTTCGGAATCCCGCAAATAAGCCTGAGTGACGATTCCAGCATGCGGCCAATCCCTAAACTCTTCTTCGACAAAAATGGTTTTGAACAATTCGAGCGTAGTGTTTTTGTGCGCATAACTCTCCATGTCGAAATTGATGAAGGCGCCCAGCTCGCGCGCACGACGCAAAAGCGGCCGCAGCTTGGGCGCGAGATGGGCGATTGCGTCTGCCGGATCGGCCGGATTTATCTGCGAATAGAGCGCGGAAATTTTAACAGAAAGATTCACAACTGGGAAAAGCTCTGAATTTTTGCCGAGCGGATCGGTCCAGTCTTTTGTTTCGTGTGCGAGACTCTCCAGTAAATCCAGATAACGCGCCGCATACTCGTCGGTCTCCGTTTCACTAACGACGGCCTCTCCCAGGAGATCGACAGTAAATCCAATTTTTTGGGCGCGTCGCTTCCGCAATGTCCGCATGACATCATTCGGATTTCGTCCGGCGATGAATTGACGCGCCATTTCTGAAACATTCCATCGCAAAACGGGTCCGCTGATCCACGGAACAATGCGTGCCAAACGAACGCCGGCCCTCAGAAGTTCGGAGATTTTTTGCGAACCATTGGCGTCGGCGAAGTACTCCTGGAGATGCTCGACGATTTCGCCGGAGCTGCCTAGTGAAGGAAGAACATCGACAAACCGAAACAGTTGCAACTTGAGCCGCTCATCGCGCATCGAGAGTGCCATTAGCCGCTGATAGAATCCTGCCTTGCTAAACAGCGACTCAGGATGGTTGTCGACCAGTTCGAAAATTTGCCCGCCGCGCTGCTCGATTTCGCTTTGGAGCGATCGCATCCGCGAAATTAGTGCGGCGGAATGCGTTAAGCAAAGACGGAAGGAGACGCGTCCCCGGCCTTTTTTTAAAAAAGTTACATCCGGACACGCCCAGTTTGTGGCTGGTTTCCGAAATGAGAATGAAATTGCTTCAAGCAATTTTGAGGAGCAAGTGGAGGAGATTTGCCTGGCAGAATCCGGAGGCCCAGGGCTCGGATCTGTCAGGCAATCTCTTTTTGTGCTAGAACCCATCTCGCAAATAGGGAACGGGTGCGTTGCTAGAGATTTGGCGCTGCAGGAAGGACAATATCCTTCATGGATCTTTGACCGACGAGCAACGCCGCTGCAGCGCCAAAGATTGGCAACTCGGCGGGCTAAGCGTTGGCGACCGGCTGGCGGCGTTGCTCCTCAGTCACAGAACGCTGCGGCTATGCTCCGTCGTCGCGCCTTGCCAGCTGGCCGCCAGCGCTTAGCGCACTCATTCCCTACTTGCGAGATGGGTTCTAATTGATCCGGCGTAGAAACTCGCGTAGCGAAGAGGGTAATGATCGTAGAGCGCCACCAATTTGCGAGCGATAACACCGCGTCGATTTGCCCTGAGGCCTCGGCTGCCCTGCGCGCAGCCAATACGGACTCCGCCGCCGCATACGGCGAGGACCGCTGGACGGGGCGCGTGTGCGATCGGATTCGTGAAATCTTTGAAACCGATTGCGAGGTTTATTTTGTATTCACTGGCACCGCGGCGAACGCACTGGCGCTCGCGCAAATGTGTCAGTCATTCCAGGGCATTATCTGCCATCAGAACGCCCACATTCAGACCGACGAATGCGGTGGGCCGGAATTTTTCACGGGCGGATCGAAACTGCTCTTGGTTGGAGGCGGAAACGGCAAGATCGATCTTGGCCAGACCAAAGCGCTGCTTATGCGTCAGAACGAACTGCACTCGCACAAGCCGGGCGTGATCAGCATCGCACAAGCGACCGAGTTCGGAACAGTTTATAGCCGTGACGAAATTGCGGCGATCACTGAACTAGCTCGTGCCAATCAACTGGTTGTGCACATGGATGGTGCGCGTTTCGCTAATGCGATTGCGTTGCTCAACTGCGCGCCGAAGGCAATTACATGGGAAGTTGGAGTAGATGCTCTCTGCTTCGGCGGGACAAAGAATGGGACGGCTGCCGGCGAATTGGTGATATTTTTTAACAAGGAGATTTCGCGCGACTTCGACTATCGAGCGAAACAAGCCGGCCAACTCGGATCGAAGATGCGCTTCCTGGCGGCACCGTGGCTGGGACTTGTGGCAGATGACGTATGGCTGCAAAACGCGCGGCATGCTAATCGCGCTGCACGCCAGTTTGCGCAAAACCTGCAGCACGAAGCGAACGTTGAAATTGTATTCCCCGTGGAGGCAAATGCGGTCTTTGCGCGGATGGACGACAAACTTGCACAAGGCCTCCGAGCGCGCGGATGGCATTTTTACAAATTTATCGAGCCGGATGTTTACCGCCTAATGTGTTCCTGGGCGACCACTGAGAACGATATCGGCGATTTCATTCGTGACGTTACCCTAAATCATTGAACGAATAGCGATCGGTGACATCTGTATGAAGGTAAAATGAATGCGTTTGTGCGAATTTTGATGCTTGCTCCCGTCCTGCTTGGCGGGTGCCGGGCGACCCAGGACGTAGCGGCTACTTCTTATCACGTAACCCGCGGCGCAGCGGTAGGCTCGTACAAAGTGGCTCGGGCCGTCGCGGTCGGCTCGTATCGCGTTGCCAGCGCTCCGGTGCATTATGCCACGCGGAAGCGAGGTGATGAGTCATCAACCATGGTGGGAACGGAGACTCCGTCCGACGTTACGAATCCCGGCCAACCAATTCCGCCAGAAATGGCGTCAGCCTCGCAACAGCAACCGCGAGTTGAGGCCGAGCGCGGCCAAGGACGAAGATCGAGCGGAACTTCGGTCACGTCTCACGACGCGGCAGCACAGTCATCAACGAGCGTCTCATCTTCGCGCGCTTCTGCTCCGTCGACGGCGTTTCCGACAGGAAAATTAGTCCCTGGCAAACCGGGATATGTCTTCAGCCCATTCGACAAGGAGGGAAGATACGTGGATGTAAGCGGCTTCCCTTCTGGCACCAAAGTGAAAGATCCTTGGACCGATAAGATCTTCCTTGTTCCATAAGTTGTCACGTGTCTGGCGTCGTGCCACACCATCGTCGATTGCCGCGAACTGCAGCGAGTGCTAGGTAATGACATGAGACCAGCATCGCGAGTTGCGACGTACTTCGCTGCCTGGTCTATCCTCGCTTTGGGGCAGCAGAGCCAGGCGCAGGTTTATCAAGGGAAAGAACTCGTTAAAGCTGAGCTCCTTGCCGATACGAGCGCCATTGTTCCCGGAAAACCGTTCACAGTCGGTTTGCTGCTCCGAATGGCTCCTGGCTGGCACACCTATTGGGAGTTCTCTGGCGACGCCGGTCTTCCCACCGAATTGAAATGGAAACTGCCATCGGGCTGGAAAGTTGGCGAGATTCAATGGCCAATTCCTCTGAAAACAATCGATCCGGGAGACATCGAGACATACGGCTACGAAAACGAAGTCCTGCTGATGCAGGAAATCACGCCGCCTCAGAAGCTCGACAATTCAACAGTAAAGCTTCCAGCTGAGGCAAACTGGCTGGTCTGCGAGAAAATCTGCATTCCTGGCACCGCAACACCGCAACTGGAATTACCGGTATCGACAACCAATCAGCCGGCGAACTCGGAAGTCTTCGCGCGCTACCGGCGTTTGTTGCCTCAAAACTGGCCAGAGTCGAACGCGGCGACCGCAAACTGGAGTCGGATTGGACGTGATCTTCGTCTGAAGGTTACGAGTGAAACTCTTGCTAATTATCGAGCACTGGACTTTTTCCCATCACCAGAACAGGGCGTTCTTGTTGGCCATCCAGCGATCGAATCCCGCAACGGGAAGGAAGTTGTCTTTCGAATTCCGATCGAGTCTTCGGAAAAAAGTTTGTCGTCCCTCGCGGGCCTGGTCGTTTATTCTCAGCACCCAAATGGAGAGGACCGCGCGGCGTGGCAAATCTCCTCTGCGCCGATCGTTTCGGCGGCCGCCCCGGCGCCAGCCCGCGGGATCGTCACCTTTCTACTCTTCGGTTTCCTGGGCGGCCTTATCTTGAATCTGATGCCGTGTGTTCTTCCGGTAATTTCGCTCAAAATCTTTGGATTTATTCAACATGCGGGCCAAAGCCGGCAGAAAGTTTTGCGGAGCGGTATCGCGTTTGCGGTGGGAATCTTCGCATGGTTTGTCGGGCTTGCACTGCTCTTGATTGCGCTCAAGGCCACAGGGCATGACATAACCTGGGGCGGATTTCAGTTTACTAACGCCTACTTCGTCCTCGCGCTAAGCGTGGTAGTTCTGGTTTTCGCTCTAAATCTCTTCGGTGTGTTTGAGATTTCGCTTCCGCAAAGCATGACACGCGGCCTGCTTTCGACAACCGAGCGCAAAGACGATCTGGGCTCATTCCTTCAGGGTGTGTTCGCGACTGTTCTGGCAACGCCCTGCACTGCGCCGTTTCTTGGAACCGCACTTGGCTTCGCTTTTTCGCAGTCATCGGCGGTTATCCTTGCGATGTTCGCTGCTATCGCCGCGGGCATGAGTGCGCCGTATCTGCTTTTGAGCGCTCAACCCACCTGGCTGCGATTTTTGCCAAACCCGGGCCCGTGGATGTTGCATATGAAACAATTCATGGGCTTTCTGCTATTGGCTACGTTGGTGTTTCTTCTTTACGTACTCGGTGCTCAGCGCGGCCTAGAAGGAGCGATTTGGGCCAGCTGCTTTCTTCTCGTGATTAGTGTCGCCTGCTGGATGAAAGGCGCATTTGTTCTGCCAACGGCATCAGCCATGAAGCGAGTTGTTGTGCTTGGGCTCATGCTGGTGCTTGTGATCGGAAGCGGCATTTATTTCATCGGCGGCAAATTTCGATCTGCCAACGTCGGATTGGCCGACTCGCGACTCCGCGGAGACTGGCAGGCGTTCACACCGGATCGGTTGCAAGCTGAATTGGACCAGGGCCGTTTCGTGTTTGTCGATTTTACGGCCGCGTGGTGCATTACTTGCAAATTTAACGAGGCAAACGTGCTCGAGAGCGCAGAGGTGCGCGACGCGTTTCAGCGTCACGCGATTGTGAAATTGAAAGCCGATTGGACTAACGGCGATCCAATAATCACGAAATTGTTGCAACGGTTCGGCCGCCCCGGCGTTCCATTGTACGTTCTCTATCCTGGAAAAGACGAACAACCGATTGTGTTTCCGGAAGTGCTGACCAAAGGCATGGTCTTGGAAAAACTCCAAGCCGCAGCGCGTCGGGTTGCGGCACAATAAGTATTTTTGGAGACGCCTCCTGGCGGTCGCGTCCCTACCGCTACCGTATTTGTGTTCTCGCGGGTCCTTGCCAATATGTTAATTGCAAGAAAATTGAACTACATCAACAACTTCGTTTTCTAATCCGTTTATGAATAAAAAAATAACTTTGACCGTTCTCACATCGTTAATCGCTACTGCAATTTTTGCCGAGCCGCCGCCAGTGGGCAGCGCTGCGCCGGATTTTTCGCTCCCCGACGCCAAAGGCCAGGAGCACTCACTTGCCCAATACAAGGGCAAGTACGTCGTGCTCGAATGGTTTAATCCGGAATGCCCATTTGTGAAGAAGCATTACGGCAGCGAGAACATGCAAAAATTGCAGAAAGAATACACAGATAAGGGCGTGGTTTGGCTGACCATCGATTCCAACGCGCCCGGTACGGAAGGCAATTTGACGCCGGACGAGGCCCAGAAAGTCGCAAACTCATGGAAGACGCATGAGACTGCGTTGCTACTCGATCCGGACGGCAAAGTGGGTCGCGCTTATGGCGCCAAGAACACGCCAAACATGGTGATCATCAATCCGGACGGAAAAATCGTTTACCATGGGGCGATCGACAGCAAGGCAACGCCCAACCCCGCAGATATCCCGAGCTCGACGAACTATGTCAAGGCAGCGTTGGATCAGTCATTGGCAGGCAAATCTGTTTCCACGCCACAAACCAAACCATACGGTTGCTCGGTCAAATATAAATCCTCGTAGTTTTTATAGCTGCAGTCGCTGACCGCAGCCGGATCGGCGTTACTGACGCAGGCTACAAGTTTTCGAAGCGGCGGTCGGACAAGACCGCCGCTTTTGCTTACGTGGTTGGAACAGAAAGATTCAACCTCTCTGTGGCGAAAGTCGCGACAACAAGCGCAAGATCGGCATGGGCATTATTCGAGCCAGAAACATCACAAGCTTCATTGCGAGCCCAGGAATGACGAGCGGCCGGTCCGCTTCCAATCCTGCGAGTCCCTGGCGCACGACTTGTTCGACGGTCACTTGAATAAATTCGGGACCGGGGCCGGGTTTGACTTTACCGCCAGGGCGGCTCGCGACCTCCTGAAATTCCGTGGCGACAGGACCCGGGCAGAGAGCGCACACATTCACGCCTGTTCCTCGGAGTTCGGCCCGCAGCGCTTCGGACAAACTTGTCACGTAGGCTTTTGTGGCGGCGTAAACCGCAGATCCCGGAATCGGAAGGAATCCGGCTGAGGAACTGATGTTTAAGATGCCGCCATGTCCTCTCGCGATCATTTGCGGAAGCAAGTGACGGGTGAGTGTGGTAAGAGCGCCAATGTTCACGAGGATCAGTTGCTCGTTGCGAATTGGATTGCTCGTGGCGAAGGCACCGCTGTCGCCCAATCCGGCATTATTGATCAAGAGATCGACATCAATTCTTTCATGATCCAGCCATGCCAGCAGTTCATTCAGTTGCGTAAGATCTGCGAGATCAATTTTGCGAACGGAAACTGTGAGGTTTGGGTGCTGTTGATTTAGTTCATCGCGCAGTTCGTTGAGCCTTTCCTCGCGGCGCGCAATTAGAATGAGCGAACGCACACGACTGCCGAGTTGGCGGGCAAATTCGCGACCGATCCCAGCGGAAGCGCCGGTGATTAGCGCGTTACAGCCTTCGAGGTTCATTTCGCGGTTGGAGCGCGGAGCTCCTGCGACGCTGAGCGCGGGCTCGCCGGAGCTCGCCCCTCCAAAGATTGTAGTTCATGCCTCGTTAATGCCCGCCAATGCCCGGACGGCAAATCGCCGAGCCGAAGATTTCCGATACGAATGCGGAGAAGTCGTTTCACGCGGTATCCGACGGCTTGGAACATGCGCCGAATCTGCCGATTTATTCCTTGCCGCAGGATAACGCGAAGACGCGTAGGCGACAGGGAAAGAAGCCGCGCAATCTTCGCACGTTGGCCATCAAGAACAATTCCGCGCAGGAGTTTTGAAGCAAGTGGGGGATCCCACGGTCGATCCAGCGTGATCTCATATTCCTTGTCGACCTTGAAACGGGGGTGGGTGAGCCGCTGCGCCAATTCGCCATCGTTAGTCAAAACCAGCAAACCTTCAGTTTGCGCATCGAGACGCCCGACATTGAAAAGTCGCGAGAATTTTTTGGGCAGGAGATCAAAGATCGTGTTGCGCGCGTGGAGATCTTTTCGAGTCGAAACGAATCCGCGAGGTTTATGCAACATAATCGTCAGCGTCGGAACGGCGCGAACAAGTTTATCATCGACTTTGACGTGGTCGCGCGCTGTTGGCTGCGCACTGAAGTTTGTGCAGATCTTGCCATTGATTGTGACGCGGCCCGCACCAATCAACTCATCGCAATGCCGACGTGAACCAAGACCAGCAGCAGCAAGGAAGCGGTTCAAGCGCATGGCGCTTTCGTTAAAGCGTTAAGCGGAATGGCTTTAACGCTTCAACCGTTCACCGCTTCGCGTGCTTAGACATCTGGCTTCGTTTTGGGCAGGCCGAGGACCTTCTGGCCTTCTTTCCATTGACCGCGCTTTTTCAAAAGCTCGACCCGTTCGAAGCGCTTTAGCACATTGCGCTTTGCGGCGATTGTGCTGGCTCCTTTTAAGCTGCGATGTTGCGACATGGGTTCCAGTTAATGAGTTAAAACGTGGCCCGCCTCAGGCGGGTTACACGCGAAAAGAGCCCGCATATTAATTCAGTGCACAAATTTTTCAAGGTGAACATCGTTCCTTCTTAACCCGCCTAAGGCGGGTAACCTTCTACAAATCAACAATTCGCTATAATTGATTACTAAGCACCAAGTAGGTCCCGCACTTTGTGATTTGATGGTAGATGTGGAAGTGACTGGTTAAGATTTGTTTCCAATAATCGGACCGGCTTTCCTCGATAATCAGATAAACCGCGTCGGGTTGACCCCATTTTTCCAATACCGCGCGTTCGTTCAAAAACATGTCGATGGAGGGATCACTCATTGGGGTCTCTTTCTCGGGCTTCTGATTAACGAGAAATATTCGTCGGTTTAGATAAAAAATGAGGCTACTACCGTCGGCGAGCGGTCCTTCAAAGATTGCAGCGCCCCTTGGATCCAGCCGCGGATTTAGAGATCGCGCCGCATCAGCGAGAGAAAAATAGGGAGAGGTTTGCGCGACCGCTTCCATCATGCTGAGGCCGCCGGGGATCATCGATGCGGCAAGGGCAATGGCCGCGAGTCTCTCGCGCTGCTTGGAAATAAAGTAGAGGGCTACCAGCGACAAACAAATCAGCGAAATGCCAAAAACCGCGATCAAAGGTCGAAATGCCAGCCATGTGGAAACCGGCATATCGTGCAACGCCTTCCAAGCCGTCCAGCGCGCGTCCATTACTCCCCAGTTCCCGTTCAAGGCGCGCGCTGCCCCCGCAACGAAGAATTCCGCGGCCGAGGCCATCACTCCCACGAGTCCGACAGCGATTGCACCGGCGGCACGTAACCCCTGCGGTATTCGCTCCCATGCAACCGCTGCCCAGAGCGCGAATGCGCTCCACATGGTCATTGAATAATAATCCTGGCGTTGTCCCAGAAACAGCAGCGGAATAAAAATCACCCCCATCCAGCAAAGCGGCAGCGCCTCCGTGAAACTGATTTCGCGCGGTCGAATCACACGGCGCCAGGCAAAAACAACGCCGGGCAAGAGCGCAATCGACCATGGAAACCACCAGGCGAGGTGCATAAGCAAAAACTGGTAGGCAGGTACGCCAAGGAAATCATGCGTTTCATCGGTAAGTCCGCGCAGATGGCCGAGCCATTCCGAACTGATCTGATAACGAAAATACCCGGGGAAATGCCATTGTGCCCAAATGTGCCAGGGCGCGACGATCACAACGAAAATCGCGAAATATTCCCATCGCAACAACCCACGAAATCGTATGCGTGCTTCGCGGTAGAAGATTGAAAGGATAAGAAAAACCGCCGCCGGATACGCGATGCCGAGCAAACCTTTGGTCAGGCAGGCGAAAGCCGAGAAAATCCAAAAGCCGGCGAACCAGATGCGGCGGTTTCGTCGACGCTGATAACCGCCTATCGCGCAAAAAATCGCGCCTGCGATGAGTGCGCTGACCAGCGGTTCGGGCATGACGATGCGCGCGAGCAAAAATGTGCCGCACAGACTGAGATAAATCAGGCCAGCGATAAAACCGCGCCAGTAATCAGTGAGCTTTTCCCCGATTAGGAAGATGAGGGCGGTAGAGGTGACAACGGCGAGAGCGACTGGTAGCCGGGCAGTTGCAGCATTGACGCCAAAAAGCTTAAACGAAATGATTATCAACCAGTAGAGCAATGGGGGTTTTTGCAACCGCGGCGCGCCGTTGTTGGTAGGTAGAACCCAATGGTGCATCTCCACCATCTCGCGGGCTGCTCCTGCGTATTGCCCTTCCGTCTGGCTGTACAAATCGCCAGAACCGATGGTCGCCACGTGTAGCAGCCCAGCCAACGCAATCAGAATCACGAGCAAGGCGTGGCGCATAGGCGGCGGCGGCAGCGCCGGCGGCTCGAGCAGAGTTTGTTCCAGACTTAGGCTGCGGGCGCCAGCAGTCATTGAGTATGTTTCTTGCCAGAAATTGGAGTTTGCGATTCGCGCTGGAACTCGGCGGAATCTTCGTCGCGATACTCTTCCCAGTGCTCGGGTAGACGAAGCAGTTTTCCTTCCGGCATCTCGATCAGTGCAAGCATCTGGCGGCATTGGGCGATGAGCGTATTGTCTTTAGGTCTGGTAATCTGGAATGCACACCAGAACCGCACGCGCTCCACCCGGTCCAGCCGGGCTTCAATCACGAGTTGATCTCCGAGCCTGGCTGGCCGGCGATAATCAATCTCCGTTCGCACGACTACGGGATACCTCTGATTCTCGGCCATTTCAGTGAGCGCGAGACCGAGCTCCTCAGTAAGAAGTGTACGCGCGATCTCGATGAAACGCAGATAAGCGATGTTCGAGACAACGCCTCCGCAATCGGTATCGAAAAACATCACCTGCACTTGTGTACGAATGCGCGGAGAAACGGCCATGGTAGGACTTCAAGCTTGATGCTTTAGGTTCGCTCGCTTTCGGTTCGTACCACGTAAAACGAATGGTTCGTCGGTTTCCTGTCGCATGGCCGCGAGTGTGAGATTTGAGATTTGAGATTTCAAATTTGAAATTTGCCTGATTGGTTGCGGAGGATCGACAACACTGCATCGGCAACTTCCTCGACGCTGACGGCCTTCATGCAACGGAAATCAATCGGACATTCGCGAAGAAAACAGGGACTGCATTCGACATGATGTCGCAGGATGATGTGACCGTTACCAAGTGGACCAGTGAGTCGCGGCTCGGTTGAGCCGAAAATGGCAACGACAGGTATTCCCAACAATGCGGCAAGATGCATTGTGCCTGTATCGTTGGTAAGCAATAAACGGCAGGCGTGCAGTTCGTCGATTAGTTGGTCGAGCGTAGTCTGACCAATCCGATTCACACAGTGATCACCAAGTGCCGCCGCGACCTGCGCGCCAACCGAGGCGTCGCGCGCCGTTCCAAACAACATCCATTGGACGGGCGATTGCGCGCTAACTCTTTCGGCTGCCTCGGCGAAGCGCTCGGGTAACCAGCGTTTGGCACGCCCGTATTCGGCCCCCGGGCAGAGACCAATTTTCAGCTGATGGTTCTCAGCTACTGATTCCATATGGACGCTGGTCAGTTGGGTGTAAGGAGTCGGGCGTTGGGCGTTGGATGTTTTTTCGGTTAGCGGTAGTTCCGTATCTGCGCCGCATTCGCGCGCAATACGGAGAAAACGGAGCGAATGATGTTCCGGCGGGCCTGGCTTTCGTGGAATCGGCACGATTTGGTTAAGCAGCCAGCGTCGCCAATGGCCTCGATAGCCGACTCTTCGCGGGATTGCGGTCAGCCACGACTCCAAGGCTGCGCGCAGCGAATTTGGAAAAAGGATGGCCACGTCAAAAGGCGGTACGCGCCGAATTAATCGCACAGATGAAAGGAGTCGGCTCGCTGGCAGAGGGATAATCGCATCTACTTCGGGAACCAGGTTCCATAACGGTGCAATCTTTTCCGGGGCAGCAATAGTGACTCGAGCATCGGGGCGCGCAGCCTTGATGGCGCGGACAGCGGGCACGCTCATCACGGAATCACCGAGCCAGTTACTTGAACGAACGAGAATTCGGAATGGCTTTAGACCCTCAGGTGAAATTGTCGGTGGTACGTAGACGCCACGTTTATACTGCGCGAGAAGGAAGTTGGGCTGGGGTGTCTTCCAGCGATTGTGCACCCAAAACCAATCTTCAGGTGCGATCCGAACTTGCTGTTCGATGATCTGATTTATTTCTGCAGTCAGTGCAGCAACAGAGGAATCCCCATTAGGCGGATCAAAACGCTCGGTAAACACCATGCGCCAGCGCGCCGGTCCGATTGTGTAAACGCCCGCGGCGATTAGCGCCGCTCGCGTCCTCCTGGCGAGCAATGCTGGCAAGGGCGAAGTGGACGCCAACCTTCCAAAGAAGGGTGTCCACAGCCCGTGATCGCCAGCATGCTGGTCGGACAAAACACCAACACCGCCGCCGGAGCGCAACAAATCGATTACAGGTTGAAATCCCTGCTGGCGATCGAACAATTCCAGGCCAGTTTGGCCACGTGTCCCACGCACATGCGCGTCAATAAAACGATTGCCAAGCTTTTGATAAACACTGGCGTTGCGCACGAAACCGACAAATTTCGGCATCAGTTGCGCAAATAATTCCCACGTTCCGAGATGACTCAAAACGAGCACTACGGGAACGCCAGCGCGAAATTCCCGGGCCATCGCCTCGATATTTTCAACCTCAACTCGCTCGAGGATTTTCTCGGGCGGCATTGCGGTAAGTTTAACGCTGCAGAGCAGGTTAGCGCCGAGTCGCTGGAAATGGAGGCGTACGAGTCGACGCATTTCTGCCGGAGTCTTTTCATCGGCAAATGCTATGGCAACATTGCGCTCGGCCAGGCGCCGGTATTTTCCAGAAACGAGCCAGGCACAAAAACCGAGGCATTGTCCAACGGCAAAGAGAAGGGGCATTGGTAATGCGGCGGCAATCGCCAACCCCGCGCGGTAAAGGAGATAAACAACGAAATCGAGCATTGCAGAACAAGGGGTATCGTTAGCGCGGCGGCAGGGTAGATTTGCCTGTGGTTGGCTTCAACCAATATAATGTGCCCGGTGTCGCCATCTCATTTCCATTCCTCTGCTGCCGATTTTGTTCGGGCAGTCTCGCGAGCGTTCCCAGAGGGCCGATTGCTGATCGTCGGTCCGAGCGCTCAGGAAGTTGAGGATCAATTTGCTGAAGCGAAAAGAGAAGCGGTTGTCTTGTGGTCTTATGACGACTTGACGACGAAGCTGGCGCAGGGCGAGGCCCCAGCGCGCTTTGAAACCGCAGTTTGGTTTTATCCTTCCGGAGAAAAGGATGACGCGCGCATAGGGGAAGCGCTGTCGAATTGCGCAGCTAATATCGTGCTTGTCCCTGGTCCCGGTGCTGACGCAACAAGGCGGCGTCCGCAACTGGTTCAGTGTTTCCAGCGTTTTCGACTGCTGCCTGACTATGAATGTGACCTGACAGAATTGGATCCTGGAGCGCTGTGTCTTCGGCATCAATCCAGTGTAGCGACTGGCGCACCAACGCCTGCAGTGGAGGAGGCTTTCGCCAGAGTTAACAAAACGGTGAACGATTTGAAGCGATCGCTTCAAAGTCGCCGCTCTGAATTGAAAGGCGCGCACGACCATATTGCCGCACTCGAGGAAAAATTGCTCAAACTCAAAGAGTACCGGCGCGAATTGAAACTGCTAAAAGAGCAGAAACAAATCCTGCGAAAATCACCCGAGCGCCGCGTGGGCCAAATCTTGCTCGCGCCATATCGCCTTCCGGAGAGACTGGTGAAAAACATTTGGAAAAAGCTCCGTCGATCTGCACGAAAACGTACCGGGACCGTTGCGCCGGGCGAATATCAGGAATGGTTCGAGCGTCATCGCGCAAGCGCGCGCGACTGTGAGCGAGTGCGAAGAGAATCGCAAGCGTTTGCTTCGAAGCCGCTCATTAGCGTAATCACGCCAGTTTTCAATACTCCGGTGGAACACCTCGAACAGGCCGTCGAATCTGTGCTCGAGCAAACATATGAAAACTGGGAACTCGTGTTAGTCGATGATGGATCGAGTGCCGCCGATTTGCTCCGTGCGTTGCCTCTGCTGGCCGCCCGCGATCGGCGTATTATTCTGAAAAGCCCGGGAAGGCATGAAGGCATTTCGGCTGCCTCCAATCTGGGACTAGCACTCGCCCACGGCGAGTGGGTTGCTTTTCTCGATCACGATGATGTCATCGAGCCCGATGCGCTCTTTCACATTGTGAAAGTTTTGCAGACGCATCCGGACGCCGATTTGATTTATTCCGATGAAGACAAGCTCGGCGGCGATGGTTTTGAGGCTCCCTTATTTAAACCGGATTGGTCCCCCGATTTTCTCTGCTCTTACAACTACCTGGGCCATTTGACTGCAGTGCGACGCGATATCGTGCAAAAGGCTGGCGGCTTCCGTTCACAATTCGATAGCGCGCAGGATTATGACCTTTTTTTTCGGGTGATCGAGCAGACCACGCGAATATATCATATCCCGCGAATCCTGTATCATTGGCGCCGATCGGAAAGCTCCAGCGCGATCAACGTTCGTCAAAAACCGGAACAACTCGAAGCGTCGCGGCTCGCCATTGAAGATCACTTGAAGCGGCGCGGCGAGCCGGCTCGCGTTACTGTGGACTGGCGCACCCACGCTTTCTGCGTCCGGCGGGAACTGTCGGAACCGGAGAAAATTTCAGTGATCATTAGAAGTCGCCGCGACCTCGAATCGCTGGAGCGATGCATTGAGGGTCTGACCAGCAGAACAAGTTATCCGAATTATGAGATTGTAATCGTTCAAGACAATAGATTCCATGGCGCATCTGATTTTTCGTCGCGTTTCCCCCATCATTTGCTGCGCTGCCCAGGGGAGCCCAACGAATCCGAGGCAAAGAATTTCGCAGTAAACGAAACCAACGACCCATGGATTCTTTTCCTGGACGAAAGCATCGAACCGATTGAACCCCAGTGGCTGACAATTATGGCCGAGCATGTTCAGCGAGCCGAAATTGGAGCCGTAGGGGCGCGATTGGTAAATCCCGACGGCACTATTGAACAGGCTGGGACGGTGGTGGGTGTCAATAACATTGCGCAATCCGCTTTTCGCGCTTTTCCGGCCGAACATCCAGGCGCGAATCGCCAGTTGCAGGTGACACGAAACTGCTGCGCCGTTTCGAGCGCCTGTATGCTCACGCGGCGTGATGTTTTTCAGCAAGCGGGCGGATTCGACGAAAACCTGGGAGGGACGTTGGCCGATGTCGATCTTTGCCTGAAAATGCGGCGAGCAGATTATTTGATTGTTTACAGTCCATTCGCAAAACTTTGCTGGCATGAAGCGCCATCCGTTGAAATCGACCTGGCGGGCGAGGCCGCCATGCACGAGCGCTGGGCGGACGTTTTACGGAGTGATCCTTATTACAATCCAAATCTTTCTCGCGAACGGGCCGATTTCTCGCTAGGCAAATTAAACATTGGCTAAATCGAAATGAGTAAGCTCGAAAGAAATCTGTGGGAAGGTATTGATGTTGGTGTGCGAAAGAGCCTAAACCCTCGAGATTACCGCGCTGCGTCCTTCGTCAATGAGCTTTCACAACGTGGCGTAGACGCCGGCGATCTTGCGGCCGCGGATCGAAACCAGCGCGAGATTAAGGCCACTTGGATCCCAGGTGTGGAAGTTTTCGCCCGAAAAGTTCACCCCCAGCGGCACCGTGGACTTTTTGGCGAATTTGTGCGGCGCGATGAAGGCATTCTTGCGCAGCTTGGTCTCTGGCCCAGGCAATGGTCCGCTGCGCGGATGTTTTCGGGAACGGCCAAGGGCTTTCACGTGCATCCACCCGCCATTCCAGAAAATAGCGATGCGGTAGATTGGCTGCGCCGTTTGTATATCGATGAGTTGGATAATTATTCATTGCGCCGATATCACGAGGAGCAGTGGGACATGATGTTTTTTGCTCAGGGTCGCATCGAGATGATTTTGTACGACATTCGCGCTGGGTTACCTCGGCGAGTGATGCGTTTCTTTGTAGACGGCGATAACCATCGCAGTGATAACAATGTCGGCGTCATAATTCCACCTGGTGTGGCGCACGCTGTTCGCGTTGAAGGTACAGAAGACGTGATCATGGTTTATGGGACGAGCACGGTTTTCCGTCCCGAATTCGAAGGGCGAATCGCGAGTGACGTGGAAACCGCTGTGCTCCCGGAATCGTGGGAAAAATTCCTATCGATGTAGCGGCGGGCGACAACTGTTGTACTAAGTTGATCCGCTCATGGATCGCCCATCCAGGAAATGAAGCGAAGTTTTGATCCAGCCGTACTGGAGATGATGGATCGGGATCACCCTCCCACCGCGGAGTTGGAACGTGATCTGGAACGTATTCGGCAATTGAATCGCGGGTTTGGAAGCTATCGTCTTGTCTCGAGTTTTATTCGTCGCTGGATCAAACCGGCCGACAAATTGCGCGTCGTCGATCTGGCGACGGGATCTGGCGATATTCCACGATTGATTATCGATTATGCACGAACGATTAGCGCCAGGGTAGAGATCGATGCGCTAGATCGGCAGCCTGCCACATTGGAAATTGCCAGAAGGCTGAGTGCGGATTATCCGGAGATTTCCTACCGCGAAGCCAATATTCTGGAACGGACCTCTGTCGAAGCGTACGACATCACGCTTTGCACGCTGGCGCTTCATCATTTTAGCGACGAGGATGCGGTACGTCTTTTGCGCAGATGTCGCGAGATATCCAAAAGATTTGTCCTGGTATCGGATTTGCGACGTAGTTTTTCCCTAATCGCAGGGGTGTATCTTTTAACTGCGCTGATTTTCCGCGAGCCGATGACCCGTTACGATGCACGGCTCTCTACTCTTCGCGCCTTCTCATTTTCTGAAATGCATGATCTCGCAATACGCGCTGGGTGGCAAAATTTCGGCCACAAGAAATTCCGCTTTTCCCGACAGGCGATCTGGCTTGAAGCAGCATGACCCGATCTGTCATTGCGAGCGGAATCGCTTACCGAGCCCTATCTTTATGCGGACGCTGAGAGGAATCTCTGGATATTTGCCTCCATGATCGACTTTTGTTCTACGATGCGGATCATTACAACGACCGCCGAGGCGCGGGCGCAGCCACACGCTAAACGCCGTGTACTTGTTCCCACGATGGGCGCTTTGCACAAGGCGCATGGGGAAATGGTCCGAGTCGCACGCGAGCATGCTGGCCACGACGGCGAAGTGGCGCTGAGTATATTCATTAATCCGCTGCAGTTTGAACCTGGAAGCGATTACGAACGCTATCCACGCCCGGAGAAGGCGGATGAAGAATTTTGCCGGAACGCCGGGGTCGACTTTTTGTTCCGTCCTAGCGTTGCGGAAATGTACGCTGACGATCGTTCCGTGTTCGTCGAGGAATCCTCTCTTTCAAGTACCTTGGAGGGCAGATCGCGTCCCGGACATTTCCGCGGTGTTTGCACGGTCGTCGCGAAGTTGTTCAACATTCTTTCAGCGGACGTCGCTTTGTTTGGTGAGAAGGATTTTCAGCAACTGGTGATTGTCCGTCGCATGGTGCGCGATCTCAATTTCAAGACCAGCATTATTGCAGTGCCTACGCTACGAGAAGAAGACGGACTGGCATGCAGCTCGCGCAATCAATATTTGAGTTTGGAAGAACGCAAACAAGCAATGGTTTTGCACAAGGCGCTGCAGGCTGCAGCAAATGCCGGCAACAAATCCGCGAGAGAAATTGTCGATCTTGTCAGCAAAGTGATCGGTGAAGCGCCCCTGGCCCGGATTGATTATGTGGAGCTTGTCGACGCAGAAACTTTGCGACAAGTTGAAACAATCAGACCAAATTCATTGCTCGCGCTCGCTGTATTCTTCGGAAAAACTCGCTTGATCGACAATAGCCGGCTGGGATGAAGGAATACGATTTTGTGGTGATTGGCAGCGGTATTGCTGGCCTGAGTTTTGCATTGAAAGCGGCAAGTCACGGGTCGGTAGCTGTTATCACGAAACGCAAAGGCTCGGACACAAACACAGCCTGGGCGCAAGGGGGGATTGCCTGCGTGACGAGCGACGAAGATTCGTTTGAGTTGCACGTACGCGATACGCTCGAAGCTGGCGCTGGTCTCTGTGACGAGCGTGTCGTGCGCACGATTGTGACCGAAGGTCCGCAGCGCATCCGCGAACTGGTGGAACTCGGTTTGCAGTTCGATGAGCGTGAGATTTCGGGACATCGTGAGCTTGATCTCGGTAAAGAAGGCGGTCATTCCAAGCGCCGCGTCCTGCATGTCCGAGACGTAACTGGAAAGGAAATCGAAAATACTTTACTACGCGAGCTGGGCCGGCAATCACACGTCCAGCTAATGGAAAATCATATGGCGGTTGATTTGATCACCGCTGCCAAGCTCGGTTTCGCGGCGGAAGACCGCTGTCTCGGTGTTTATAGCCTGGATGAAAAGACTGGAGAGGTTGAAACCATTCGATCGGATCGGATCGTGCTTGCGACCGGCGGTTGCGGGAAGGTTTATTTGTACACGACCAATCCCGACATTGCGACTGGCGACGGCGTGGCGATGGCGTGGCGCGCGGGAGTTGAGATCTCCAATATGGAGTTCATCCAGTTTCATCCCACGTGCCTTTTTCATCCACTGGCGAAATCGTTTCTTATTTCAGAAGCGGTGCGCGGTGAAGGCGGGATATTGCGTAACAACCGCGGCGAAGATTTTATGAAACGTTACGATCCGCGCGGCTCACTGGCGCCGCGAGATATAGTGGCGCGTGCGATTGACGCGGAGATCAAGCGCTCAGGCGCAAAGTGCGTGTTTTTGGATGTCACGCATAAATCGCCGGAATTCATCCAAGAGCGTTTCCCCCACATTTACCAGACCTGTCTGCGGTTTGGGATCGACATGTCGAAGCAGCCGATTCCGGTAGTGCCTGCTGCGCATTATCAATGCGGCGGAATCAAAACGGACGTGAATGGCGCGACGAGTTTGCACGGGCTTTATGCGATTGGGGAGGTCGCGTGTACTGGGTTGCACGGCGCAAATCGGCTCGCCAGCAACTCGCTGTTGGAAGGTCTCGTGGTGGCGCATCGCGCCCTGGCGGTCACAGCTACTCAGACACGATCGACTTCGAAACGGGAAATCTCGTTGCCGGAATGGAAATCAGGAAACGTGCAGGACGTTGATGAGCTTGTCGTAATTTATCACAACTGGGACGAAATCAGACGCTTGATGTGGGATTACGTGGGAATTGTGCGCACGGATAAGCGGCTGCAGCGCGCGAGCGCGCGCCTGCGGAATCTCCAGCGTGAAATTCGCGAGTTTTATTGGAATTTCAAAGTATCCGTAGATCTGCTGGAGCTACGTAATCTGGCGGCGGTGGCCGCCTTGATCGTCGATTCGGCACTGTGTCGCAAAGAAAGCCGTGGCCTCCATTACACGCTGGATCATCCCAACAAAGACGATCGAAACTTCAAACGCGATACAGTGCTGAATCGCAGCTAAGGCGGTAAGCGTATAAACCAGCGGCGCAAATGCTGGCTAAAGCCGGTAAATCGATCCAACCTGAGGCCGAAATCCCCGATCTCAGACCCTCCTACTGATTGTCGAAACCGGAAATTTGCCTTGCTTAAGAGCGCAAAGTCAGATAGAGGATGGCGGCGTTTGGAGATGAGGAGACTTCTTGCGGCTTGTGCCATTCTTGCGATTGCTAACGCCCCGGAAATCTTCGGGGACGAGCAATCCACTTCGCCTTATGCCACGGCGGCCGATTTCGCCAAGTATGCAATGAAACTGCGCGAACAGGCTCTGCTCAAGGTAGAGCCGCAGGTTTTTATCCCGACCAGCTCGCGGCCTGCGGTCCAGCGTTATCCGTGGAAGACCAATATCGTCACCACGGTGTTTTGGGTTGGAGAACAAGCTGGTGGCAATAATCCGGTTCCAAACTACAAAAGTTCTTGGGACTTTAATTGGACAGAGAATTACGGTGGAACCGATACTCCTGATGCCGGTGCACGACGCAATTACATCCCAATAGCTTTTATTCCCAAGCAAAACCCTTTTTACTGTGCGTTGCCCTACAACGATGTCACGCATGGTCAGTTCAAACCAGAGGCGCCACTGGTGATCCCGTGGTTTAAGCATGACTATAGGGGCCCGGGGCAATCGGTATGCCGGGATCGTTGGATTGCGATTCGTAAAGGCAATCGCACGTGTTATGCGCAATGGGAGGATTGTGGCCCGTTTCGCACAGACCATTTTCAGTACGTTTTTGGAAATGAGCGTCCCAAACCGAATCTCAATCACGGTGCTGGCTTGGATGTTTCACCGGCCGTGCGCGATTACCTGGGATTGGCGCCGACGGACGTCACCGATTGGCAGTTCATCGAAGTTCGTGATGTGCCCCCCGGCCCATGGCGGAGCTACGGCGAAAACAACCACTTCGTCATTGCGCGTCGTCAGAACGAGCGACGAATGGCAGATCGCGGCCTCGACGCTGCAAAGAAGTAACTCCAAGGCGCCGGTCTAACTGCTTGGCGAAGATGTTGGCGACGGAGTCGGGGAAGGGGATCCCACGGCGTTTGGTAGAACGGTTCCGCTCGGCTGCGGAGTCGGATGTGAGGGCCGAGCCACCGCCATTTTAATTAGTTCTGATACTGTGACGAACTTGAACCCTTTTGCCTCGAGCTCGTCAAAAGTTGAAGGCATTGCCTCGATAGTTCCCGGATGAATGTCGTGAGATAACACGATCGAGCCTGGCCGCGTCTCCTTAAGAATACGAGCTCGGACCACGGCTGGGCCGGGACGTTTCCAGTCATATGGATCGACGTCCCAAAGAATGATGTCGTAGCCAAATTCATCGTGAATCCAGCGTTTTTCGCGGGCCGTGATCGATCCATACGGCGGCCGCATCAACGTGGGACGCTTGCCCGCGGCGTTCTTGATTGCGTCATCGGTTTGCCGGAGTTGGCGGCGAACGCTTTCGTCCGACATCTTGCCGAGATTGGGATGTGACCAACTATGATTGGCAATTTCGTGACCTTCCCGCGCGGCGCGCGCAACGATCTCCGGATGTTCCGCGACGTTTTCGCCGATTACGAAGAAGGTTGCCTTGATGTGATGCGTGGCAAGCAAATCGAGCAATTTTGGGGTCAGTGTCGCGCTCGGTCCATCGTCAAAAGTCATTGCGATGAAAGGCCCGTCGACATGCACCGAATTGAATGTAATGCCCGGTTCTTCCGGCGTCGCTCGAATCTCTCGTGCTATTACAGCTCGCTTTGCTGGCGGCGTCGGTTCCGCTCCAAGCCCAAGGGCAAAGCTTAATATGGCGAAACAAGGAAACAGCAGACGGTAAGCAGACATAACCGGGAACTTGGCGAAGATGAATGCGTATCTAGCAGAGGCTGCCGGTTACGCAAGGCGCGCGGCTGCCTCTCTTATAACAAGACGACAAATCATCCGCAGCCGATTTTATTCTCGTCAGAAATCAAGACCGATTCAGCCTTTGCGCAGTTTCTGCAGCTGCGCGATGAATGCGGTTGGGCCGTCGGGAAAGTAACCGTCATACCGCCAAAGCTTCTGTCCGTCGGCGCTAAGGACAACAATAGTGGGAAAGCCTACAATCTCGTACTGCTGGGCGAGTTCGCGGTTTTGTTTTTTTAGTTCAGGGGTCTGCGGTTTGCCACGCGGGAAATCGAGTTCTACGACAACCAGGTTGTCCCTGGCGAAGTCCTTAAATTCCGGCTGTAACAGAACCTCCCTGTCGAACTTTTTGCACCAGCCGCACCAATCTGACCCGGTAAAATCAAGCAGCAGGAATTTGTTACCCGCTTTGGCCTCTTGCTGCGCTTTCTTGTAATCGGTGAGCCAGCTAGATTCCGCGCTGGCCACCGGACCGGAGATAAGAACGGACGCAGCGACGGCGAAAAGAAAAAAACGGTAGGTTTTCACGTAACCATCTTCGATGGAAATACTGCCTGGCGCAAGAGCGGCGCATCACCGCACCGCCAGCGCGGCATTTATTTTCTCAGTCCGTAAATAGCCCGGCGCACCAACGCCGGGCTATTAAGCGGGTTTGCGATCTAGCGCAGATGCTTCGAGACGAGTTTGGTCATCTCGAACATACTCACCTGGCTCTTGCCATTGAATACCGGCCTGAGTGAGTCATCGGCGTTGATCATGGTTCGTTTCTTTTTATCCTGGCAACCGTGCTTCTTGATGTAGTTCCAGAGCTTTTTGGTAAGCTCCGAGCGTGGTAGGGGCTGCGACCCGACAATGGCGGAAAGCTTATCGTCAGGCTGGACCGGTCTCATGAAGGCGGGATTCGGTTTGCGCTTGGAAGTTTTCTTTTTGGTTTTCGGCATGGAGGCTGATTAACGTTTCGCTTGCGAGAGAGCAACACTAATTTTAAGCAAACGGAAAAAATTTATTCCGGGGCCATCCGGCGCACCGCCAGAGCTGTCACATCATCGGACAAGGAGTGTTTGGCGTTATTTGGCGTTGCTCGCTCTAAAATTCCCTTGAGTAACACTTCGGCAGTGGGAGCGGAGTGATCCAGCATCTTTTCTAACTGCTGAGGCGTCACTCGACGCTCTCCATTTTTTGACGAGCCAAACAAGCCGTCGGTATAGAGGAGGAAGGCGTCTTCTGGTTCGAAGTCGAGTGGGGTTTCCACAAATTTGGGGCGCTCGATCAGACCTAGCGGAGGTGCGACTGACGGGATCGATTCCGTTGCACCGTTATGCCGAACGATGAGAAGCGGCGGATGACCCGCTCCTACAGCGTGCGCGCTTCCGTTTGTGTGATTGAGCGCAACACACATCGCTGTCATGAAAGAGCGCCCGCCAAAAATGCTGCGAAAGTCATCGTTAACGGCCTCCATCAGGCTGGCTGGCGAACTGTGTTCCACATTGCCATGGTGAAAAAGAAGCTTTGCCAGCGTTGTGAGCAGTGCAGCGGCAGCCCCGTGACCGGAGCCATCTGCGATCCAAAACAAGATCCGCCCATCCTTCATCCGCAACCAGCCGTAGATATCGCCGCCTACCTGGATCACTGGGCGATAACAGGCTGAAACATCCCATCCGGGCAGCATCAGGGGCTTTTGGGGAATTAGCGATTGCTGCGTCAAACGCGCTGCAGCCAGATCGCGCTCAAGATCGCGGCGCCATTGTTCGAGTTTGTCATTTTGCTGCTCTAACTGCCGCCTCATGGAACGGAGTCGAAGCTGGGTCTCGATTCGTGCACGTAATACTGCCGTATTGACCGGTTTTGTTACAAAATCATCGGCGCCAGCCTGCAAACAAGAGACTTCGCTTTCCTCGCTTCCGTGTCCGGTCAACATGATGGTTGGCACCTGTGCGACCGCCTGGTGTTGATCCGAGCGAAGCTGTTTTAACACCTCCGCGCCATTTGCCCCCGGCATATCGAAATCGAGCAACAGAAGCGAAGGCGGCCTGGCGTGAATCACCTTCAATGCTTCGGCACCGTTCTCGCATACCTGGCAGTCGTAGCCGGCAGACATTAGTACCTGCGCCAGGATTTTGCGGCTCAAAGCATCATCATCCACTATCAAGATTTCTGCGTGAGAGTTGTTCGCTGTTGCCATCTCTATCTTGGATTCGGATGGAAGCTGGACCGCTATTGTATCCACGCCAATTTTTGCGAAAGCATCGCTGAGCGTGACAAAAAGAGATTTAATGATTGGCAACGACTCAGACTGTGGATACGATTGTGAGAGTCTTTTCCATTTATGAAATTCTCATTGTCGCTTGCTCTATTCGCGGCCTTCTTCGTCGCCTCATGCAGTGAAGAGCCGCAGCCGCCACCCTCCCGACATCGGGCCGCCAGCTATGGCCCCACCCAGCCTGAACAGTACCCGCCTCCGCAACAACCCTTCAACCCGAATGGCCCGGTTCAACCTACAAGTACCCCACCCGTGGAAACCGGAGCAGCACCGCCACCTCCTCCACCAGCCGCGCCGACGAAGGTCGCTAAGGGGGATTATCCATACGGAATCCCCGTTCCCGGCAAACCTCACCTGGTAGAGAGTCCATATTCACCTGGCAAATATATTGATGTGGAAGGTTTCCCTCCGGGAACGGAAGTAAAGGATCCGTACACGGACAAGATCTTTCTGGTTCCGTAACGGTTGCCTTGAGGGTATTCGAGGCTGATGCTTGATGCTGAATCGGCGCGGCGCCTGTGTTTTATCGAATATCCCGTATTGAGTATCCACCAGCGGTTTCTTTTTATCTATGGAGTTGCGGGTAAAACGGGCACCTCGAATTGATCTAGAGATCACTGTACCCGGCGATAAAAGCATCTCGCATCGCGCGGTAATCATCGCCGCTTTGTCGAATGGAGTCTGCACTCTCAATGGGTTTCTCCCGAGCGAAGATTGTATGCACACGGTAAACGCGCTGCGCGCGCTTGGGATCAAGATCGAACAACCCGAGCCCGCCACGTTGATCGTCCATGGGAAAAAGCGGGTTCTTACGCCGCCAAAAAGCAAAATCAATTGCGGTAATTCTGGCACCACCATGCGCCTTCTCGCCGGGCTGCTTGCCGGGCAGACATTTGAAAGTCGGCTTGTCGCGGACGCCGGCCTCTCAAAACGTCCCATGGAACGCGTGATTACGCCGCTTCGTCAGATGGGGGCAAACATTCTCGCCGAAGGTCCGGAAGAGACGCCACCACTGCGCATCCAGGGCGGTTCCTTGCGTGGAATTCGTTATCGACCACCTGTGGCCAGTGCGCAGGTGAAAGGCGCATTGCTGTTGGCCGGTCTTTTTGCAAAGGGCAAGACCACCGTGAGCGAGCCAGCACCGACTCGGAATCATATGGAGATGATGTTTGATTATTTCCTGGTTCGAACAGCCGTGGACGGAAGTGGCAGCGTCGCCGTGTTCGGCGACCAGGTTCCAGAGTCGCGCGACTTTGACATTCCCGGTGACATCTCTTCTGCTGCGTTTTGGCTGGTTGCCGCTGCGGCGCAGCGACGAGGTCACTTGCTTATTCGAGACGTGGGTTTGAACCACACGCGGACCGCCTTGCTCGGTGTTCTGCTTCGGATGGGTGCGCAAGTGCGCGAGGCGATTGAAGACAGCGATCAGGTTGAACCGCGCGGAATTGTCGAAGTCACCGGTTTTCCGCTCAAGGGCACTGTCATTCAGGGCAAAGAAGTGCCGCAGCTTATTGATGAACTGCCGATTCTTGCGGTCGCCGGCGCTCTTGCGGACGGCAAGACGATTATTCGCCACGCAGAGGAATTGCGCGTCAAAGAAAGCGACCGCATCGCCGCAATCGCGCACAATCTACGTGCCATGGGAGCGCAGGTAGCTGAAATGAACGATGGTCTTGAGATACTCGGTCCGGCGCCGCTGCACGGAGTCCGCGTGCCGAGTTTTGGCGACCATCGTATCGCAATGGCGTTTGCCATAGCCGGTTTGTTCGCCGATGGCGAAACCGTCGTCCAGGACGCCGAATGTATTCGCGAATCTTATCCCGGATTTGAAACCGTGCTTGAGGAGTTCACAAATCAAAAGCGGATGCAGATCAGCACGCCTGTGATCGGTTCACTTACGCCCGGGCCGGTCGAGGAAGGGGCTTGAGTCGCTAAAATTTAGGCTATGCCGCAACCCCCCATATTTGAACAC
>Ga0193715_1000057_pt1 | contig 29749 bp, 31 predicted proteins | sample U2m2metaG_FD_143040 | JGI IMG/M metagenome (GOLD analysis project Ga0193715, IMG submission 143040) | Soil microbial communities from a riparian zone of the East river system, Colorado, United States - U2m2 | ecosystem: Environmental > Terrestrial > Soil > Riparian zone | place: USA: East River... | reverse complement strand
TTAGTTTCTCATACATACTCTTATACAAGGAATTGAGCACAGATCCAAATCTGGATCAGGCCAAGGCAAAGGCATTAGTAGACTTCATATCATGGGCAATAACTGACGGCCAGAAAACTGCTGAAGGTTTAGACTATGTTCCTCTTCCGGATGGAGTAGTCAAACTCAACCAAGTTACATTGAAATCCCTTACATTCAAGGGTCAGCCAATAGCCTAATAGACTACAAAAGGGACCACACATGAATTCCAATCACCCCCCTTCTTTTTATTCTATTTGTCAAGATCTTATCTTATGTATTACTAATAATATTAAGAATAATAATAATAAGCCTGATACTCCATTAGTACTTGTTAAAAGATTCAGTGGTTCGCTTATATGACTTCATTTGGTTCAAAAAATAGTCGGTATATCTCCTCCCTTTTTGTAGTAAGGAACAAAAGGCATGACAAATTATTTTCAGGACTTGTCATAGGTGCTGCTGCATACACGTTACTTATGGTAGGACTTGTTGCCTTTTCAGTTACCAGAGGTTCAATTGATATATTTTCGGCCGAAGGAATTCAGTTTGTCATTCAATCAAACTGGAATGCCGTGGAAGGTCGGGAATCCTTTGGCGCCTTTCCGTACATTATAGGTACACTTCTGAGCTCTGCTATCGCAATGGCCATAGGAGTTCCAATTAGTTTAGCAATAGCCATTTTCATTTCAGAAATCGCTCCTCCACGCATCGGCACCCCTCTGTCTTTTGTCACAGAACTTCTCGCTGCTGTTCCTAGCATAATCTATGGTCTTTGGGCATTATTCGTGTTTAGATTTTGGGTACGAGATTTAATAGAAAAACCACTGTATGACACCTTTCATGGCTCTCTCCCTTTTTTTGCAAAGACTCCATTTGGTCTTGACATATTTACCGCAGGAATAGTATTGGCAATAATGATAATTCCGATAATATCTTCCATATGTAGAGAGGTTATGAGAGTGGTTCCCGATTCGCAGAGGGAAGCTGCATACAGTCTTGGTGCTACTCGTTGGGAAACTGTTAGAATGGCAATATTCCCATACGTCAAATCAGGACTCGTGGGTGCATCCATGTTAGGTCTTGGTAGAGCGGTAGGAGAAACGATACTCGTAACTATGATTATTGGTAACGTGATAGGACCTAGTGCAATTCCTACCACATTTTTCTCGCAAGGTCAAACGCTGTCAAGTCTGGTAGCAAATGAATTCAATGAAGCATCATCTGATTTACATTTATCAGCACTGATCGCTTTAGGAGCAATATTGTTGGTCCTTACAATGGGAATAAATGTTGTTGCCCGTCTTTTGGTAAAAAAGAAAATCAAGGCATCGTCGGGAGCTAAATCACAATGACCGACAATTCCAATTCAAGTAAAAATTACGCCAAAATTCTCCACGAAATTGTAAATAAGAAATACAAAAAGCGCCTTCTTGTGAATAAACTCGTTACTATGTTTACTATCGTTTGTGTCCTTGCTGCAATAATTCCTTTGGGTAGCATATTATTGGAAGTTGTCAAGAATGGAGCAAGTGCAATAAGCTTTGAATTTCTAACCCAGCCTCAAGGATCTATTGGTTCAGGAAGGGGTGGGATAGGACCTGCTATTCAAGGGACCGTAATAGTGGTAGGACTTGCCTCCTTAATAGGAGCGCCAGTAGGTGTGCTAGCAGGTATCTACCTGTCAGAATTTGCCAAAGGAGGAATTTTTCCTGATTTGGTTAGATTCTTCAATGATGTACTTACAGGTCTTCCATCAATAGTAATTGGCATTGTAGGATACGTAATCATCGTGTTGTCTATTGGGTCCTTTTCAGTCCTTGCAGGATCAATCGCACTTTCGATAATCATGATTCCAATTGTAGTCAGAGTTACGGAGGAGACATTGAAGATAGTGCCATACTCTCTACGGGAAGCAGGTCATTCTCTGGGCATTTCGAAGGCAAAGATTACTTTGTCCATAGTTCTCCCCAGCGCGAAAAATGGAATACTTACGGGTATCGTTATAGCCATTTCAAGAATTGCGGGTGAAACCGCTCCGCTAATAATGACTATATTGGGCACAAGCCTCTTCTTTACTGGAATAACTGGCCCAGTAGATGCCTTACCTCTGAGAATTTGGAGATTAGCTAGTCAACCATACGAATCAGCACATGCTTTTGGGTGGGGTTCTGCTCTAATTTTGATATTTATGATATTGACATTGAGCGTGGGCTTAAGATTTCTAGCCCGAACAAAGTCGTTTAAGGCCGATTATTGATCAGTGTGTCTATATTTACTATATAGATAATGCATAATTATCAATTTTCGCAAGTAATTATTCCAATTGGCCATGGAGGAACCCATTGAAACTGAAGACGGAATAATAGAAGGAGCTAGTGAGACTAAAAAACCAACGATACAGGGAGCTACTGAAAAATACAAAGTAAGGATGGAAAATGTCAATGGATGGTATGGGGCTAAACGAGCAATAAAGGACATTCATCTGGATGTCAAAGAGAAAAGTGTAACTGCATTTATCGGGCCGTCAGGTTGTGGCAAGACAACACTCCTCAGATGTTTGAATCGAATGCATGAAATGACTCCAGGTGCGCATGCAGATGGTCGAGTGGTAGTAGACGGAATTGATATTTATGATAAATCAATTGACCCTGTTATTATCAGAAGGCGTATAGGAATGGTTTTTCAAAAGCCTAATCCGTTTCCTACAATGAGTATCTTTGATAATGTTGCTGCAGGTCTAAGACTTAATGGCATGAAAAATAAAACTATCATCAGAGAAATTGTAGAAGAAAGTCTCAAAAATGCGGCTTTGTGGGACGAAGTAAAAAACGAGCTTGAAAAACCGGGAATGAGCCTATCCGGTGGCCAACAGCAAAGACTTTGCATTGCAAGAGCACTTGCGATGCAGCCTGAAGTGTTACTAATGGATGAACCAACATCTTCACTGGATCCTATTGGCTCATCTAAGATAGAAGAGCTTGTCAGAACTCTAAGAGACAGTGTTACCATAATTATTGTAACCCACAATATGCAACAGGCTGCCAGGGTATCAGACTTTACTGCATTCATGTACCTGGGCGATTTAATAGAATATGGACCAACAAATCAAATCTTTATGAACCCTGCGAAGGAACTCACAGAGCGCTACATTTCTGGCAAGTTTGGATAGAGTGTAGTTTTGCCAAGTTGACTCGACTTTTAGATATAGGTTTGCAACGAATTACTAACCTCATAATGGATATGGGTCATCTTTCAGAAGATCTGGTCAACTCGGCTTTAGAATCATATGAAAAAGGCATCATGTTACGATCACAGATTTTTGAAGGTTCTGAGAAACTTAGATTTCTACAAATAGAAGTAACTGACTTTGCTACCGAATTGATAGCAAGATACCAGCCAGTTGCCAAAGATCTCAGATTTATTCAATCTTTCATGGATTCTGCATATGGTTTCTCAAGATTTGGCAGATATGCATATGATATAGCCGAAGTAATGGAGACAATAGGTCCAATTCCTAATTGTGACAAGTCCGAAGTTACCATGATGGCAAAAACTGTCAAAGAAATGATTCAACTAAGCGTTAAATCACTAGAAAAACTCGACAAAAATGCTTCGCAGAAATTATACATGATGGATGATAGTGTGGATTCCATATTCCGTAATTATTTAAAAAAGGCGCTAACACAGACCAAAAAGAAAAACTTTGAGATTAAATGCTATATTTCAGCCCTGTTGATACTCCGCTACCTGGAGAGAATCTCAGATCATGCCTGTTACATTGGAGATTGTGTATACTACGTAGTGACAGGCGATCCCAGCCCCAGACGTTAACCAACTATATAGAGTATATATACCTATATAGTTAATACACATCAATAGTCATAAGACCCATATTATACTGACATCTAGGGATCTATATTGCAAACGTTTGAGAATAATGAAGTAAGGAAGATTCAGTATACAGGTAGATCTACGTACGTTTTATCGCTTCCAAAAAAATGGGTAACTGAATTAAAACTAAAGGCGGGAGACCCGGTCACCATATTGAGGGAAGCCAACAATTCGCTATCAATAATTCCAAATGTTATAAGAGGACCAAGCACTTTTGAAGCAACGTCGTTTGTTACTAGTGATAAGAGCGGTCCGACATTGAAGCGTACAGTTGTTTCCATGTATTTAAGAGGCTTTAACATAATGCATTTAAGATCAAAAACAGGAGGAATTCATCCTTCACAGCGCGATGCGATTAGAGAAGTTGTTCGCAGAAATCTTATTGGAACTGAAATTATCGCCGACTCCTCTGATACGGTAACAATTCAAGTTTTGTTGAGCCTTCCAGAGTTGTCAATAAACACCGCAGTTAGAAGGATGTTTCTAATTGGTTCATCTATGCACAGAGATGCAATTTCTACCTTATCCGGAGATAGCCAGGAATTGTACAAGTCGGTAATAAAGTCTGATGACGAAGTAGATAGATTCAGTCTTTATGTTCTTCGCAACCTGGTCATTGCCTCGCAGAACGAAAGCACCCTAAAAGCAATAGGACTCCGGAGCCCAGCTGATTGTCTCAGCTATAGTGCAGCGGTAAGAAGTCTGGAGCGAATTGCAGACCATGCTTCTGAAATTGCAATTAAGAGTTCCCAGATTGGATCGATTCCTGATGATTTACGTAAGAGAATATTAAAAATGAGTGAACTTTCATTACAATTATTAAATGATGCGATAGAAGCATTCCTTAGAAAGGACTATTATCTTGCAGACAGCATTGTAGATAAATCAGAAAATATCACATCAGTAGAAGATGACATAATCGCGTCAATTGACAAGGAGAAGAATCCAAAGAATTACAACAACATTTACGTAAAGCTTATCCTAGAGCATATTAGAAGGACCGCTGAGTATTCATTCGACATTGCCGAAGCTGCCATGAATCAGATAGTAGACGAAGTTATAGAAATTAGATAACATGCCCTCAAATTTAATAATTTTTTGTTAATATGCAAATAATTATTTGCTTTTTATAGAATTGATGTGAAGTGCAACATAAACCTAAAATTCTGCAGATTATCGTCAAATATTGATATTACGCTCATGCAAAGATAGATATATTAGGTAAAGACTGGTTGGATTGTATTAGCAAAGCTATGTCACAACTCCTGAAGGTTGAAACTCACTGTCATAATGTTTTTTCAAATCACAATAACTATCTTTCAAGAATACCATTTGACTGTGGGGTCACAATACAAGAACAATTGGAGAATGCATATCTTCAGAAAATTGACGTTATGTTTGTTACAAATCACAATACACTGGATGGTTATTCTCAAATTTTAGAATACAAGCAAAATCATGCAAAATACAAAGACATAGAAATTTACCCTGCGGAGGAAATAACAATCAACAACAAAGGTCATGTTTTGGCATATGGATTACAGCACGAAATAAGACCGGGTATGACTCTTGACGAAACACTTGACGAGATAAGCAAACAGAATGCCATATCTTGTGCTGCACATCCATTTGCAGTTTCAAACGGAATTAGAGAACACGCAAAGAAATGTGACTTGATTGAATCATTTAACAGTAATAATGTTGATATCTTTTCGAATTTTTCTGCTGAGAGGTTTACTAAACAAAACAACTTGATATCAATAGTTGGTAGCGACTCTCATGTAAAGTCCACCATCGGCAGGAGTATCAATGCTGTTGAATCTGAAAAGAATGTTGATGCTATTTTGGATAGTTTGAAAAAAGGCAAATTCAAGGTTGGCAAGCTCGATTACGCGACTAGGAAAGAAATGCATGAACATGCACATTACATCATCTCTTCTTCACGTCAAACTATTTTAAATTCAATAAACGAAACAAATCCAAAATTTCACTCTATTGTTAAATGGGCCATAGACTCTTTTATTTCAAACCCAAACTCCAGGTTATGGCACCTGATGAGTTCAATTGGTATGTACTTGTCAAAACGTGTCTCCAAAAAAGTAAATATGAATGGGCATAATCCCCTGATTTTTGAACAAAGGTCCTGGTCAGATCTAATTTCACTGAGTCTAATTCCTTGACTAGGTCAGATAATATAAAATATTATTTTGTTTCTGGTTTTTGGTTTCAAATTTAGATATTCGATTGTTTTTTTATAATTTGTAATATGTCTTTACAAAAAGTAGAATCCATTATCAATGAACAAAATTCCAGTAAAGTAAATTAATGCTCTGAACTATTGAATTGTATTTGACGTGGATGCAAAAAATTTCTACTTGCTATGTCCTTGGTGTTGTATTTGTCTTTCTTATTAGCCAATTAGTTGTGTCAGGACACTTGATATCGATAGACAAAGTTTATTCAATATCAAAAATCAGTCAAGGTGAAAATAAAGAAATCTACAAGACCCAAGACATTCTTGCCCAAAATCAGAATGGCAATACGAGTGATATAGAGTTGGAAGGAATTGTAACAAAGGTAATAGATGGAGATACATTGGACATCAATGGAATTAGGATTAGATTAGCGATTGTCGATACTCCGGAAAGAGGCCAAGCGGGATTTGATAAGGCAAAAAATTTTGTTGAATCACTTTGCCTTGGAAAAAAAGGAGAGCTGGATGTTGATAATGGGCAACGGAGGGGAGATAGATATGGCAGGGAAGTTGGAGTTGTTTATTGCGATGGCGTAAACATAAATGCAAAAATCATGGCTAATAAGATGGCAAGGATTTTGACTGAATTTTGTGACATATCCGAATTCTCAAAAGAAAATTGGACGGCCTCTCAATGCCAATAAAAATATTTTTAATTTATTTCGTTTGGAAGCAACGTACTTGTAGACATTGAAGTATTTTGCTTGGCAGTATCAATCGCCAAAGCCTTTTCAGTCCAGATAAATGCCTCTTCATAACTACCAAGCTCTCCTAGTGCGTCAGCTTTATTGTATAAAGCATCTACAAAATTAGGGTCAATCTCTAATGCCATATCAAACCAAGAAATCGCTTCTTGATATTTTCCAAGGTTAGCCAATGCTATTCCTTTATTGTTCAGTGTTTCTACAAAATTAGGGTCAATCTCTAATGCCATATCAAACCAAGAAATCGCTTCTTGATATTTTCCAAGATTATTGAGGACTAAACCCTTCCCGTTTAATGCATCGACAGACTTAGAATCAAGTTTTAAGACCTGTTCAAAAGTGGTCATCGCCTTGTCATATTCTGTTGCATTAAATAAGACGTTACCATTTTGAATCATGTCAGAGATAATAGAGGAGTTATTTGTTTTGGAAACTGTAGCATCGACATATTGAACATGGTGACCAATGTCATCAGCTGATAGGACCATTTGGGCCAAACTTGTTGCTATTAAACAGCACACAATACCATACACTATTGATAAGTGAATTATTAGCAAGGAAACGGTTTTTTGATTCAAATTGCCGACGCATTTGTATATACAGTCTTACTGATAAATTATTTTTGTGGTAAATCATTTATCGTTAAAATGATGGTGGCTGCAGTCAATAATGTCATGCTTATTTAAATCGTTAAATCTTATGAGGCTCATTAAATATCTGTGGAGCTAAAGGAAGTGAATATTTAATCACTCTAACATTCATACCAAAGACAAAATTTGTTATTATGACATTCTGCTTGTCTTTTACCTTGTTCATACCCAATGTCAATGTGTCTTTTGCATTACAATATACTGATTATCTTAGCGAAAAGTATCAAATTGCATTCCAGTATCCTTCAAATTGGACTGTAGAAGAAAAATCAAATAAACTTGAAGAAGGAACTGAGATAGAGGTATCTGATAAAGAAATAGGAAATGGCAAAATAGGAATTCATTTCTACGATGATTTATTGGAAGGATTTGGTTCGACTGACTTTGACTTTGCATTCTCCGATTTTTATAAGCATCGTATTGCTGAAGACCATAAATTTGAATACAAGACAATACAACCGCCATCTCTGCTCGAGATAGATGGCCATAAGACTGGATCTTTCCACATATTGTTCTCACAAAAAGATGAAATTGACCCAGTAAGCGGGGAGGTACAGTATTGGATAACGTTTGTAGGTGAAATGGGTTATATGATTGAATTCCTGTCGATTCCTGAGAACTTTGACACTCAAGATAACACAGAGATGCGTGATCGCTTTATTAGTTCGATAGACTTTTTGGGACTGAGTAATAGCACAGATGCAAGTGGCAGAATTTCCAGTGTCGCAATGTCAAACTAGTTTTCGATTCCATGAAACAACCAGATCATGTTACTAAAGGTAAGTATCCTATGTCAAAAGAGTGAATATACGATACAAGACATAAGGCGTAAAATGCTAAAACTAAATTATCTAACATTTGTAAGTGTGGAACTAAATTTACACTCTTGCAACATAATTTTCAAGTAGGAATTTTCTCCAATTTCTTATGAATGAGCTTCTACATATTGGATAATTCCATGCTCGTAAACATCCAATATGAAGAGGCTTACGACAAGAATATAACGGGTAATATTTATGAAGGCGTAGTGTAGCGGTCTATTTATTAACTAAAGAAAAAAGGTGTTGTAAGTAACGACGTATCTTATCCGTTACTTACTAAGGCTATGGTGAGTTAGGTAATAATGCACTATCTCCGAATACATTGTCATCGCCGTTAGCTGGAGATGTAAGGATGTTGAGGCAGACAAATTGATTGTTGTTAGTCGTGGTACCCATGGTGCCTATTTTTTCATATTCATTCTCTGCTTTACAATTATTCTCCTGTATTATCTTGTGGGTTCTCTCGTTGCAGTTGTTGTCATCATTGTCTTTACACTCTTCCTTGTCAGCAAAGGCTGGTGCTACCTGTGATACTCCTGTTCCTGTTAGCACTGTCAAGATTCCTGCGGACAGAACTACAAGCATTAACACGTTTTTCGTGTTCAACATTTGTTATCGTGAAATGATACTAAACAAAGTATAAGTGGATTGAGTAAGAACAAGTGCTAAAAAAAGAACAGAGTCTTCTGTAGTACATTAAATCTGAATTTTTGAATAGGACATAATTCTTATTAATAAGATTGCTGTACCAGCTACCAGCAGTTTGCCATAGTTGTAGCCTATCAAATATAACAACACTTGCTTATCATTACATTGATTTAAAGCAAATACAATCGCATACCCTACAAGGATGCTTGTTGTCTATTTGACCAAGATAATACACATGCTCCTTTTTAGGATGCAGACAATATGTGCAGACGGAATGTTGACTCATTGCGGACACACCAGATTCAAAAAGTCTCCGTTATTGTACTCTTCATTGCTCACATCGGTGCATGTATTATTATTAAACCAGTATGGAATTAAACTTGAATCAACAAGGTCTTGCACAAGATTTTTGTCCATCTGAATTTTTTCTGCATGATTGATACAATATTGGGTTATACCATATTCAGCAAATGAATAATTACCGTATAATATGTGGCAGTTACCAATGTCATTGTTGTAAGGTCCATAACATTCGTCAGTTCCTGAAATACAAGTCCCCCTGTTAAAATCTCGATCGGTCATTGCAATATCATCCACACTTCCATACGTTTCTCCAAAAGATATATCCAATCCAAAAACAAGTGAGATCAATGTTCCATTTAATGATTCATAAAATAATTCTGCAATATCTAAATCGTCATCTACGATACTAACAATCCCTTTGTTCGTCAAATAAGGCTTTAATGCCTTCTATCATTTCCACGATATACAGTCCTACTAAGAGATTCACAGCCTTACATATAATCCATCTTGTGAATTAGATTTGAAATTGACTGGATGCTTCGGTACTCATAACCTTCTTCATCAACAATTCAGACGGCTCTTCCTTTACCTCATTAGCACCCAAGCAATATTAGAATGACTTTAAAATAAATCTGTCATTTCATTTCGAAGGATTTCAGGCCCACTATGGATTTTCTACTTCAAACTAATGGATGTTAACTTTTGTCCTATTCAAGAAAATAAGATGAGAAATGAATTCTTTTAATACCTTGACGATTATTGCAATAATGAAATGAAATCTGCTCAAATAATTAAAATTAAAGAGAATCTTTCTATTGTTGACCTACCAGACCCAAAACCAAGAGATATCCAAGTTTTGATTAGAATTGAAGCATCAGGTGTATGTCATAGTGACATTCATCTTTGGGAAGGTGGATATGAAGGAGCTGCAGGTACTTTTTTAAAAGTTGAAGATAGAGGAGTAAAATTTCCAATTACGCCAGGCCATGAGATCTCTGGTAGAATTGAAGCAATTGGCGAATCAGTTACCGGTTTTAGCGTGGGAGACAAGGTTTTAGTATACCCCTGGATAGGCGAGGGTTCATGTCCAGCTTGCAGAGTCGGTCAAGAAAATCTTTGTGATACTCCTAGAACAATAGGAATTTACAGAGACGGTGGATATTCCGAACTTGTCCTTGTTCCTAATTTCAGATATCTGGTGAAAATTGATAATATGGATGTAAATTCATCTGCGTCGCTGGCATGTTCTGGCCTGACTGCTTATAACGCTGTCAAAAAGGCAAAGGTAGCTCCCGGTGAGTCAATTGTAATAATAGGGGCAGGTGGATTGGGTTTAATGTCCGTTCAACTGGCTAGAGCAATAACTAATTCTAGAATTGTAGTTGTGGATGTAGACGACAAGAGATTGTCTGAAGCAAAAAAACTAGGCGCTCACGAAGTCGTAAATTCTTCCAAAGTGGATCCTGTGGAGGATATCAAAAGGCTCACCAACTCATTGGGAGCTGAAGCAGTGATAGACTTTGTAAACAATAATCGTACAGCGCCACTCTCAATTAACATGTTGAGAAAACGGGGCAAACTTGTGATGGTTGGACTTTTTGGTGGAGCATTAGAATTAAGTTTGCCGACAGTGCCGTTGAGAGGTCTTAACATCACGGGAGCGTATACTGGAAGTTTTAATGAGCTAGTAGATCTTGTTAATTTGTCCAAAACAGGAGCGATTAGATCCGTAGTCCATAGAACATACAAGCTGGATGAGGCAAATCAGGCATTGGAGGATTTGCGTGCAGGAAAAATAGTCGGAAGGGCCGTATTGAATCCAAACACCTAGTTTTCGGTGATTTTCTTTTGGTTCCACAAGATACATCTCACTCATTTCTGCACTCCACTTTCAATTTTTCATGTAAGATTATATAGTTTAATTTTTCTATTTAAATTTACTGTAAAGAGTAACACTATTTACAATAGATAAATATTGTAAATATTATATAAAGAGTATTATGTTTAACTGACTCATAACGTATTATAAGTAAAAATCTTAGTCTTGCATAAATAAGATGTATTAAGAATAATTTTGCAATGATTCATGACTATGACTTGATATACTATATTTATCCGAAAAATGTTGACTTGACATATTCTTATTCTGCTGACAATTCACTTTTTAAAATCAAAATTGAGGTGACTGGATAAAATTGCCTAGTCTTTTTGTTAGATCTACATTGTTCTTATTGATAGTATCAAGTTTCATATTTTCACAAACAATTCATCCGTCTTTTGGAGCTGAAACCACAACGTCCACGTGTGCTAACACAAACATAAATGGCGTTTCAGCTAGTGGAAGTAGTCAAGGTTTTCCGCCAAGTAGTGTAGTTGATAATAATTTCAACACTTTATGGTCCGTTTTTGGTAAAGGCTCATGGATACAACTTGATTTGGGATCGAGTAAAAACATTTGCAGTATCAACATCGCATGGTACAAGGGTGACGTAAGAGTAAACAATTTTGTTATATCTACCTCTACTGATGGCAGTACATACAAGGATGTATTGACATCCAAGAGCGCTGGAAACACATTGTCTTACGAAATATATCAAATACCCACTACATTGGCCAGACATGTAAAAATAACCGTGAATGGTAACACTCAAAATAATTATGCAAGTATTACTGAAGTAAAAGCGCAAACAACCGCTTCAAGCCAACCGCAACAAACTCAATGCACCACTACAACAATCAAGAGCCCGAAAGCATCAGCAAGTCAAACGGGCTTTCCTGCATCAAATGTCCTTGATAACAATCTCAATACCAGGTGGTCTAATAATGGAAAAGGTTCATGGATACAAGTCGATTTGGGAACAAGCAAGAACATTTGCAGTGTAAATATTGCATGGTACAAGGGAAATGAGAGACAGAACAACTTTGTCATTTCTACTTCCAAAGATGGCACTACTTTTACAAAAGTACTTACGAGCAAGAGTAGCGGGAGTACATTAAACCTTGAAAAATATTCCTTCCCTATTTCCAATGGGCGATATGTAAAGGTTACGGTCAATGGTAACAATCAAAATGATTATGCTAGCATTACTGAAATAAAATCAAGCATACAAATTTCGGCTCCAACAACACCTCCAACAACACCTCCAACAACACCTCCAACAACACCTCCAACAACACCACCCTCAACAGGAAATGGAGGGACTGGTGACAATACAGGCGGCAGCGATGGAGTCAAGATGATTTATCCCACGTTATCAGGTGGAGAAACATGGTTCTTTAATCCGACAAACCCCGAGGATGGTCAGTTTGATAAAAACGGAGCTGATATTTCTAAAAATTCAGATGGTAGCTGGCACCTTCAGCCAGGAACAACAAGAATGTTAGCATTTACAAAGAGTTCTGGATTGCCGTCAGATGAAGTTAGATCAAGCCTGCCAACGTATGACTATTCAAAACTGGCCCAAACCGGATACTTTTACAAACCAACAGACTGGAAGAACGTAGAAATAACAATTTACGTTAAAGTTCTTTCTTCATCCGGCGGCGGAAATGAAATTTCTCTCGTATCAAGAAGTGTTAGACACAGCACTAATGTCCACGAGGGTTGTGGGGGCTCATCTTACCACAATAATATCGACTTTACAAATGGGAAATTCAAGTTCAAAAAAGAGATGTGGCATGCAAGCTATGACATTAAACCTTACTCAGGAATAACAATTGGCTCAACCATGGATAAATGGATTGGCTTTAAGGGAGTTGTGTATAATCTTCCAGACGGTAGCATAAAACTCGAATCCTACGTGGACAAGGATAACAATAATAATTGGCAAAAGGCTACGGAAATGGTAGACAAATCAAATTGGGGTAATGACATGACACACTGCAATGGAAAAAGTGCTGGTGCAGCTATACCGTGGGGCTCTCCAATGATAATATTCAAATCAAACGGAGTAACTTATGATTTCAAAAAGTTCTCTGTGAGAGCAATTGTTCCTCCATCTTGAAACACATGGACGGTCCATAAAAACAGAGATGTTATCAATATAGATATCTCAAAAGGGATCGAGTCCAGTGCTAATATTTATTTCATTAACATAACTGCTTGTAAAATACAATTACCAATGTTTGCAAATCAAATCAAATCAAATCAATTTCAGAATTTAGCAAATTTAGGAATAATTGTTTATAATAAATTAGATAAGTAGTAAAACTAGTCGACTACAATAATTCGCATTGAATTGGCCATTCAAAATCCATTTTGTAAAGTGACTTGAAATACATTTCAAGCTAATTCTTTTGATCTCTTCTAAATTCTCGGGATTAATTTAATATATAAATTTGACGTAATATATGACAATGAGTGGAATGAGAAACATAGATGCTAGGAACATAGGCCTGAGAAACATAGTAGTTGCAGATACAAGGATATGTTCAATTGATGGCGAGCGTGGAGAACTTATCTATCGCGGTTATGATATATTAGACCTTGTAACTCATTCTACTTTTGAAGAAACTTCATATCTATTACTTTTTGGCGATCTCCCAACAAAGGAAGATTTGGCCGATTTTGCATTGTATTTGAAAGAAAATAGAGACATTCCAGAAGCAATATACCAAAACTTGAAGAATAGACCGGTCACAGCTTCTCCGATGGATGTACTTCAATCGTGTATTTCACAGTTGCCAGATTATGATCTTGATATACAAGATGATTCGAGGGAAATGAATATAAAAAGAGCAAAAATGCTTATTTCAAAAATTCCAACTATTGTTGCAGTCTGGGATAGGATAAGGAGTGGGAAAGAAATTATCAAACCATCTACTGAAATGACAAACGCAGAAAATTTCTTGTATATGTTGTTTGGAACTAAACCCAAACATGAAGAAGCTAAAATATTTGATATTTGTTTGATACTTCATGCGGAACATAGTTTCAATGCTTCGACATTTGCTGCAAGAGAGATAGCGTCTACAAAATCCCATATGTATGCATCTATAACAGGAGCAATAGCAGCACTATCAGGATCATTACATGGCGGTGCAAATACTCAGGTCATGAAAATGCTTTTAGAAATCAGTAAAATAGACAACGTCGAAAAATGGGTATATGAGAAGCTGGAAGGTGGAAATAAGATTATGGGTATGGGCCACGCAGTTTATAAAACAACGGATCCTAGGGCAGAGGTCTTGTATCGATTATCAAAGACCGTTAACAAAGAACACCAGACCCCGTGGTTTGATATGACAGACCAAGTGGAAAAGACGACCAAAAAATATTTTCTCCAAACTAGGAAGCAATCGATATATCCAAATGTGGACCTATACAGTGCGTCGTTATACTACAGTCTGGGAATACCAATGGATTTATTCACTCCCATATTTGCAATTGCGAGAATTTCAGGTTGGACCTCTCATGTGATTGAAGAAAAATTTGCAGAAGCCGCACCCAAACCAGCTTTGTACAGACCAAAGGCAGAATATGTAGGGAGATATTGTGGTCCGATGGGATGCGAATATAATCCAATCGATAAGCGATTCACAAAACTTGCAGAACCATAGTCAATGACTAGATTATTCTAAAGTCTGTATCCTTCGTATCTGCTTCAACTATTTATCTGGACAATGCTTTAAATTGAGAAAATTTGTCAAACTTATTTATGGTGGGGTGGCAGAGAGGCTATGCGTTCGCCTGCAGAAATCACAATGAAGTTAGCGAATCTATAAGGGTTCGAATCCCTTCCCCACCTTACGGATATATTCAATCTGTGGCAGAATTTTTTAGCAGACACAAGTGTAGAGCAGAGCAATATGTCATGTTTAATCTTTAAAAAGTTAGCATTACCCAATTAAGAGATAGTCCCAAATTGTCAATCGACTAACAAGAAATAAGGTCATCAGATACTGCAAGTTTACCTTTTTTATACGTAGCAGGTCAAGGAATCAAGAAAGAAATCAATAAAATTGACCACTTGCAACGCCTTAGGTCGATTAAAATAAAAAATTTTTAAATATTATGTATTGGATACATAGTTGTTATTGCCAAACTTGGATCAGGATACGTATTCGGTGCACTTTGCACGATTTGCTGCAAAGTTGGAAAAACACCTATTAAAGCACGGAGTATCTTGTAGCGAAGCAGATGTTATAATAGAAGACAGCTCGACCTTCTTTTTTGACAAGCTAAATAATCCTAAAAAGTCATTTCTAAAACTATTCAAAAAGCAAGACCCAATGTCATTATTTATAGAATCCGCCAACGAGGCGCTTCAAAAGCATATTCCTGAAGCTCAGAGAACATTTGGATCTTATAGAGCGATTGAAGAATGCCTAAGATAATTAATTAGTGCAAGCACGACCTAGTCCGGAAATATACTTGTTTGCCGTACTCATCAATCTTGCATATCTCAGAACAGCCTAATACCGGTATCCTATTTTTAGCAAAACAAAATGGGGCCGAAGGGATGTATTCTGTTGTGTATTTTTAACACAACATTTGAACCCTCGATCCACGGGTATCATTCTCTAATAAAGCCCTGTTTGTTAGATCTGGAGCCCGTTGCGATGCCTGGCTTCGCTACGACCCCACATAAGCATCGCTTTTTAATGGTTCTAAAATTGAGTGTATAAGTTTTGCGACCTGTCATTGTCGTCGCCATCTAATTAAAGTGTCAGCTAGGGTTATTTTTATTTGCCAATAATGTACGGCTTTAATGGAATAATAATAACCCGAGAATAAAATTGAATCATTCATTAGTATTTATTTGCACATTTTGCAATATTTGTGGACATTGCAAAATCCTACCCTTTTCTTCATTTATGTAGCAAAAAATGAGGACTGGATTAGATTGCAAAGTGAGGATTGGTATTATGTTTCATTGATGTCAAGATTTTTTCATAATTGGATAAAAAGATCATTTGACATTAGCCTAAAAATAAAGGCCGACATCCTTCCTGTAATTCCCGGAAGGTTGTTTGACAGGATGTCAATTTCTTATTTGTCAAGAGACCATTCTCAAAGAGATAAGATGACCTATCATTTTTACCTCACATACTTCAAGCCATTTTGGACTGATTGTCGAACGGAGGGTTATTCTTCAGAGAATTTTGGAATAGCCTATTGGGAGAGATCTAAGGATCCCCAAACGGATTTGGATCGAATGAAATTTTATGCAGATAAAAATTGTGCAAAAATTTCGCATATTCTTACTCACGAAATGTTAAGAATGAAAGGCGAAAAACGGAAGGTGTATTTTGATATGGTACATGAACTATGGGATAAACACGTGTATGAAACGATTCCATTCCAGTATTTCAATAATAATTTTGAGCGAGTTTCAAAAAATGAATCTTATAGCTTTGTTACAATAGATCCCAAGAGAATCAATAATTGAATTGAATGTCCTTTTTTGAATAAAATTGGCAATCAAGCAAATTGACAGAATAATAAAAGCTGGGGCTGTGTGCTCATTAGCAGGAACGTTTATCTTAGTTTTGCTGGTTCTAGTAATAATCATCTTTCCTGTTCACAAAACTTGCATCAATAACGCGGATTGCGAGTATTCCTCATCAGCTCCTGGCATGTTGAGGAGTGTAGTTTCTCCTCAAACTCTGGTCATATCTCTGCTTACTATTGCTGCAGGTATCATGATGTTTAGATTTGGTACTTGGTACAAACTAAGAACAAAATCTTGATCAAGTCCATAGTATTTGATGCAAAAATGCCATTGTCAAAGTTACAATTAATCCAACGTCGCCAACAGAATCGTTAGAGTATAAAAATAATAATTTACAATATTTTCTTTCCGGGATTCATGATTTTTTTATCATCAAATATAAATTTTATTTGTTTGAAAACGTCATACATTGTTCCACCATACATCAAGGGTACAAATTTAGTCCTGATAATTCCATCTCCATGTTCTCCTGAAATGGAACCTCGTACCTTAGTGATATAGCTAAAAACTTCAGCGGCTAGAACATGCATCAATGAATTAGAGCGATTTGAACTTAAATCCATAAAAGGTCGCAGGTGTAAATTCCCATTCCCAGCATGACCATATACTACGTAATCCAAATTGTATTTGGCAAGTGCTTTTAAAAGAAAGATTAGATAATAGTATAGAATATCGGGATGTACTACTGTGTCTTCTATGATTCCCACAGGTTTTCTGGATCCCATTCCTTTTTTCATGGCGCTATTCAATGAATTCCTTCTTTCGTTCCATGCTCTATCCACGCTTTTTTGGTCGTAGCCACTTTCAAGAATTTTTACTCTGCCACTCATAGCATGTTCAAAATTGGAAACTTTGTCATAGATAGAATTATCGTTGCCATAAAATTCAACAAACATAATACATGCGTTACTATCTCCAGAATCGCCACTGCTCCACCCTTCCAAGATACTACCCCTATCCAACAATTCCATCGCAACAGGGTTGTGTTCAAGAATTGATGGTACGGCCATAGCAGCGTCTAAAATATTTTCAAATCTAAGGATCACAAGGCACTTTTTTTCTGGAATGTCTAGTATGGACAATCTACTGCTCGTCACAACAGCCAAACTTCCTTCCGATGCAATGAATATTTTTTGCGGGTTTATTTTATTTTTTTCAAAGATGGCATCTAAACGGTATCCGCTTGAATTTTTGTTCACATTAGGATAATAATTTTTTAAATCAACATTGAGTGATGAAATAAATTTTAACATTTTACTAACTTTTTCATCATACTCATTACAATCAGCATAACCCAACATTCCACTCCCATACACCACCTCAACATTCTGGACATAATTGATTATACTTCCGTAACCCAATCCATGTGGACCGCTTGAATTGTTGGATAACATTCCTCCAATTGTGCAATAGTTACTACTAGCAGGATCAGGTGGAAGAAATTTGCCCTTTCTTGCAAGCTCCTTATCTAATACCGCCTTTACAACCCCTGGTTGGACGATGACGTAGTTATTCCCAATTTCCACTATCTTGTTCATTTTTTTAGTAAAATCCAATACAATACCATTGGATAATGATTGACCCAATAGCCCTGTGCCAGCTCCCCTGCAAGTTATTGGTATGTCCCGGGAATATGCATAGCTGCATATTTCCTGAATTTCGTATTTGTCCGAGGGTAAATTTACTGCCAAAGGTTTAACACAACAATGGCTTGCATCTACAGAATAGATTGTCCGTGTCCAATCATCATCAAATGTGTTAGATATTCCACTAAGTTCTGAAATATCAGGCTCGACCATAAGTAATTTAATTATTAGATGTGGATTTTAAGCAATTTGGATTTGAGAGGTAAAGAAAATAGGACAGTTACATTGAAATTTCTTTTTCTGGTCTTGACTTTTTGCCCTTTATTTTCCTGTAAAACCAAAGTTTTAATGCAAAATATGCGCCGTAGATTACTGTCTTTGCTTTCATACAACAAATTAATTCAAACTGGTATTTATTATTTTTATCACAATTACACATACAATTTACAAGTCAAGCCTACGAGAAGTTAGTATATTAATACATAAAATGCCCAACTCTACTTAGATTGCTTACTTTGTAATCGTTATTGTGTTTGATTCTTGAGGAATTATTGTATGTTCTGCTTGAACAACTATTCTATTTGCCCCTTCGACCAATATTGGATAAGCATGGACATTTTTCTTTTTTATCAGTGTCTCAAGAAACGATAGTGCCTCTTTTTCTTCATATTCTTTGACAATCCATCTTAGAGCAAATGGTAGAGTCTTGAATTTATTCCATAAATATTCAAGAAATTCGTCTAGTTTTTGGTCTTTTGTTCGTTTCCGCGAAGCAAGCCCATAAATGTTCCTGACTTTACCTTCGTAAACAATTCCCTGACCATCCTTTGTCGTCACAAATGGTTCTATTGCATATACGTTGTTTATTGACAAATTGAAGGAGTGTCCTATTGTCCAAATGTTTGGGATTGACTTTCCAGCATGAATGGTATATCGTTCAAGAGAATGCCCGCTTAAGTTTTGAATCGGTTTACACCCATATTTTGTGATTGTATTTTCTATTATCTTACCTATGTCAGAAACTCTTGTATTTGACCTTGCAATACTTATTGCCTCGTCAAGAGCCTTTTGAGCAATATCAATTAAATTTTGGTATCTTGTATCATAACTCACTGTCACTGCCGTATCAGCGATATATCCATCAATATGAACTCCTACGTCTATCTTGAGTACGTCGCTATTTTTGACCGTTATCGGATCGTTAGGTACTGCAGTATAATGAGCTGCAATATCGTTCAAACTAACATTAACAGGAAAAGCTGGCTCTCCCCCTTTTTTGAATATCTCTTGTTCAACGTCATTGCATATATCGCTGAGAGTTCTGCCAGTATGGTCCTGTGTCCTTGCATATTCTCTAACTTCAGAAGCTATTCTACCGGCTTTGACATAATTCTCAAAGATATCCAACTGTTAAAATTCAAAGTTAAACATATTTAGAGATATTGATGAACACCAGGCTAGCTGGAAAACCTGAACTCACATGGGAGTGAAAGGAACCATTTTTCTAATGCTTGGCGCATGTAATTTAACAGTTGAATATCTCAAAGTTAAAATTATACTTGAAATATGGCAATTGCTAAACCTTGCATACGGGGCCGTCGTCTAGCTTGGTATGATGCCAGCCTTGGGCGCTGGAGGCCGCCGGTTCGAATCCGGCCGACCCCATTTTCTCTAGTTACTAAGAAGTAGTATTAATCTAAATTGAAATACTGTTTACTCTGTTTTAGGTCCGGTGGTTAGAATATATTATTTGTACATAAAGTCAGCCGTAGCTGGAATAGAGCACTCTAAGTTTATCCTTAAGCCTGCTTGCCAATCTGTCAGAAACTTTTTTCTGATATTCATCAACTTTGAGTGGGTTTTTTTGAGTAAATAAGAATGGTCCGTACGCGTAACTGTTATTGGGAGTCGGGATTTCAGGTTCCGCTGATGAAATTAAAGAAGTGATATAGGAACTTAGAGCATTGGTGTCTTCATCTTCACCAACATTGGATATAATCTTTCCAATTTTATTTGGATCCAATTTTCTATACCCAAAGGGCATATGGGTGCTATCATTGTATTTGACCGGGTCTACATCGACCTTTGCTCCTACTATCAAAGGATTAGGCTTGTAGATAGAATCTATTTTCAGTTGCCATACCTCACTAGGGTTGCTTACAATAGCATCATAAAAGTTTCCGTTCAGTTGAGATGCAGAAACAGCAAATTTCCAATTACGAGAATTAGCAGAATACCTCTCAAATAGATTTTTTGCGAGGCTGTTTCCTTCGAGTATATCCAATTAATATGAAATTTAGCAAACGGTAAATAAGAGTTTTCTTATTTGTTCTATTCTCTGCATAAAAAACAAGTTAGGTTTCAAGTAACCGACCTAACAATATTAGAGATATCGAGAACTGAATCTATGGTTTTGTCTGGCTTCTAAACATTAGGCGACTTCACATAGAATGTCAATTTCTACGACGCTATCTAGTGGAAGGCTATTGACCCCGACGGCGACTCTAGTGTGTCTTCCTTTTTCTCCAAAAACTTCTAGCAAAAAATCTGATGCTCCATTGATAACTTTTGGGTGATCTTTGAATGAGGGATCACTATTCACGTAACCACTTATCTTCACAAATTTAGATATTTTTTCTAAATTATTCAAATATTTTCTTAAATGCTCAAGTGCGTTTATTGTACATTGTTTTGAAGCGTCTATTGCAACATTGATGGAGACCTGACTTGACACTTTGCCCACATACTTCTCGGGCAAACTTCCAGCGACCAGCGGAATTTGTCCGGATACAAAAATCAACTTTCCGCTCTGCAAAATAGGAACATAGGAACCAATAGGTTGTTGGGGGTTCGATAAACTTATACCAATAGATGCTAATTTTTCTTCAATCATCATTCCCTATACGATGATTCAAGTTTTTATTTATTTGCAGTTCCCTGTATTTATTTACATAATCAATCCAAATACTTTTATGTACTTATGTAAGTTACTCTGTTGATGTCCGTCCACGACGACAAGATTCAATCTACAGGAGGATACTTCCATATGAAGGGCATAGCATTGAGTATACTCGTAATGGGCCTATCTCTAGCAGGAGTTATTATCGCATATGTAATGTATGGTCACATAGGACCGTCTTTCTCCGCCGAACGAATTAATGTTCAACAAGCAGAGCTAAGAGACGAATATGGATTGCCCAAACATGAAATAATAAAGAATCAAAGTATCTTATTAACACCGCCATCTCTAAGAGATATCAAACAAAACACATCTGGCTAGATTGGAAATATCCTAAAAAGCAATAATTATGATCTGGAATAATTCTTTTCAATGCTGGTCCAAGCTCTAATGAATAAAACATTATTACATATCGTTGTCCATTATTTTGCTAGTTGCAAAATTGTGAAATATGTGGCTCTAGGTTCGCTGATAGATCGTGTGGCATATGTTCTAAAGTAGTTTGCTCGTCATGTACAAATCGCAAAGGAACACGATGTAAAAGATGTAGTTCTGTCAGGGTAGAAAAGTATTCTTTTCTCAAAAAAAACCTGCCGTATATAGCACTAATTGTTGCAATGTGGTTCTTTGTCTCTGGACTTTATCCATTTCCTTACTTCATGGCGATTGGAATACCGGTAGACATGGCCATAGTTCAACCTGTTCTTATTGCAACAACAGTGATGACTATTCCGTTTATTTTCATGCTGTTTGCATGGAAAAAACGGTCTGAGAGAATGAGATCCGAATAGTTCAATTTTGGAATGAAATGATTTTTATTTATAGGCTTTATGGATATTTATTATGGTTGGGACTGGACTTAACGGAGAAGTAATTTCCGGAATATCTCTAACATTTTTCGGCGTGATGTTATGGGTTTATGGTACAGTTAATCAGGTAGCGGCAGTTTTGATCCCTGCGGATATGATTATAATAGGAATTGGCATTGCCGTCATAGTCGTGGGGATATTTACAAATAGAAAAAATGCAGTAATTCGTTCGGAATAATCCGACTATTCTAATTTTATTCGACTTTAGTTTATGATTTTAAAGATCTTTTTATCCGAAATTGTCTAAAATTGATTTTTAGACAAGAAAATTTTAATAAAAGTAGTAGAATACACTAGTAACTATGAAAAGAATAGAAGCGATTATACCTCAGGCAAAAATGTCAGATGCGTTTTCTGCATTGAAAGAATTGAACATCGGTGGTTTTACGTATTATGATTCAAAAGGAAGAGGACTAAATCCTCCTGCAGCAGTGCATTCGGGAAGGGGAACTTCTCTTTATACCCCAGAATTTAACGCCAATTTAACAATCTTTACTGTTGTAGATGATTCGCTTGTTGAACAAGTAGTAAATAAGTTACTTGCAAGTACCAGTACAGGCCTTGCTGGAGAAGGAAAAATTTTCATTTCAGACATAGACCAAACAATAGACATAGGTACAAAGTCTAAAGATAAGCCCTAACCTCTTTCTTTAGTATCGGTTCAGAAATAATAATAATATTAATTAAAAATTAATTTTCCTTCTTTCTTTCATTCAATAAGGATTCCAAAGCTTGACTAATATTCAGCGCTCCTATTCTTCTCGCGTAGTCTTCCAAGAAACGCATCTCGTTCTCTGAAAAGCAGACGTACATGTCTCTTTTTGAACTAGTCATAATTTTAACTCCTGTTCCCAATCTAATATATCTTTCTGCAATTGGTTCTGTATCGTCTTCGTCGGTTCATTGAACTAACTACTTGTAACAAATCGTCGGATATTTGTATAGACAATCTATGTTAAAATATAGTTAGTTACAAGTAAGGAAGTGATGATATGAGCCGACACCAGAGGCGTCATGGTGGTAACCACTGTCTCTGGTCATATCATCGCCTTATAAGAAATTAAGGTAAGGAGAATTATATAAGCCTAAGCTTTATGCTTTTCCCTACTAATACTTCAGAATTTGGTTTGTTACTGTCGGATAACTATTAGATATTCGTATTAAAACTCAAATAAAAACTTGGCATGCTAACAGTGCGCTATCTTAATCTATTGTTAGCGTTAGTTCCACTGGTTGGTGTATATTTTCAGATATACACCAGCCAATTATGCTTAGAACGTTCTTACTTGATTATCTAAATGACTTAGTTTTGACGGTCTAACGTAGCAACGTAAATGTTTCGCATAATCACACCGAAAGTAAAATGTTTTCCAAGATTGTTCACAGGTTAGTATACATTCTCTGGAACTTACACATTCTGTTTTCAATTATACATTAATTCTTGTGAGATAATATAACAACTAAATCATTGCTGCACTACAAATGCTCACTGTAATTCCCAAACTTTGGTTACTGCATTTCCTTTTTGATTTACCTCATTTGCAAATATACCAACAGTTCCCGAAAGTTCATTAAATACACCGCTTGAAGGGTTGAAGAATATCATTCCATGATTTCTAAAATATCCGTCAGCACCCATATTTCCCACTCCTTGAATTCTATAAGTTACAACTTCACCTTTTGAATCCATTATCATTCCCTGTCCATGAATTGTAGACGATCCATTTGCTCCGGACTCAATCATCACAGTTCCGAAGTCTGAAATATTGGTAGTTGCCCTATAGTTTCCGCCACCCACATAAGAAACCTCCATTGTCGGCTTATCTGGTTCAGGCATTCTCATTCCTGTGCCCGAACTAAAGCTAACCATAATTAGATTGCCAATAGACGCAGTAACATTCTCTGGATGAAGCGTCGGATCAACCATCATAACTGGTGGAGGTGCAAATAGCAATTGATGAGAGATAGCAGTATAGATAATTACTGCGGTTAGTAGGACTGTAATAATGATTGTCGAATTCGAAGTACGGTCAAATGTATTACTCAATTTCACAACTACCGGTAGGTAAATATTTTATAAATGAGTTTCCTTCGGCCATTTTATTACATCCACGTTATTCTACTTTTAAAAAATGTAATTTAAAAACAAAACAAGTTTTCAAATAGATAATTTGGCTATAACGGTATGAGAAATAGATATACAATATAATTGTGTTTAGGTATTTACCGCCTTCAAATTTGAAATCCAGGATAAAATGTCGCCCTTTTCTAATGTAGATATCTCAATACTTGCTTGTTTTAATATTTCAATACCGTTTTCGGGATACGAATCAAGAATGACTATCCTACCAATTCCTACGCTAATAGCCATCTTACTGCATTCTAGACAGGGTGAAAATGTTGAATAAAGTGTGGAACCTTTAGTACTACCGGTTCTAAAAAGCGCACACTGCATTATTGCATTTGCTTCTGCATGGGTACAGTAACATCTTTCTAGATTTTCACCAGATTTTATTTTGTTATTCTGCTTGTCAAGGCATCTTGGGCAACCTCCATCGAAACAGTTTTTGATACCAGAAGGTGTGCCGTTATATCCTGTAGCTATTTGTCTATTGTCTTTAACTATTACACAACCAACTTGACGACTCAAACAATTTGATCGTAACTTAGCTACCTCTGCTTGAAGCATGAAATACGTGTCCCAATTAGGTCGGCTTGCCATCGTCTAAAGAGGCGATTTATGAATATTTAACATAATCGCTGATTAAAATTAAAGCAAAAATTTTCCTTCAACTACAAATGTAATCATTATTTTTCAAAACTTTCAACAGGACCTGAGAGCCCCATTTCTCTAAGGAGTCCCTGAAATTCTACCTTGTCTCCATTAACAATGATCCTAATTCGCCCTAGGCCACTTTTTCTTAAAATGTTCTGTGATTTGAGATAATGTTTAATTTCTTTTACTGCATTAACCGCAGGGTCTATGATCCTTATTGAAGGATACATTGATACTAGATGTGATTTTATGAAAGACAAATGCGTACTTGATAATACTAGGACATCTAGATTTGTGCCTTCCATGCCTTTGAGTATGCGTGACAAGCAGTCAGATGTATAATTATTATCTTGAAGGAAAATTCCTTTCTCAACAATTTGTATTATTTCTGAGGCATCGAATTTAGTAACAAAAATGTCCTGAGGTACTTCCGACTTAATTAGTTCGTCTAATTGTTTGCTTTCTATGGTCGCTCTGGTGCCAATTATTCCAATATGTTTCCGTTTTGTGATTGTTGAAGCCTCTTTCAGTGGAATAGAGACACCTATAACGGGAATATGGCTCATGGATTTTATCTTGCTCAATATTTGAATGGAAGGGGTAATAGAAGCAACTACAATTATCTTTGGAGCAAAACTTATCAGGATTTTGATGGTATCTGCCATTATTTGCTCCAGTTCATGGATCGATTTATCGCCGTACGGAAAATTCTTTTTATCGGCAAAATAAATAATATTTTCTTTTGAGATCTGACTCCGTAAAAGTCTAATCACAGATAAAGACCCCAATCCAGAATCAAAAACTGCTATAGATTTGCTGTGTGTTATCAATTATCATCTTGTTGATTGCTATCCCAATTTATATCATAATAAACAGTCATGAATAGAGCATACAATAATGTCGGAGAAATAATTCAACATACCTGCAAAGGAGCAGTGGCTGGTTGATTTGTTGGTTTTCTGTAATCTTAAACTAATCGTACATTTAAATTCAATCTGTAAATCGGATTAGTAAATCGGATAATGTGAAGCAAAGCACTTGATATCTATCGTATCACGCTGAGGTAAGACTTTATGAGCTCTTCGTCGACGACTCCCTGTACAACCTTTGGGGCACCGTTTGATAAACCAATGTCCATAGCCACTGCACTTAATGGTACTTCAAAATTTGAAATAACATTTTCATTTTCAGTTTCAAATATTTTTTGGATGTTCCCGTTTGTAATTTCATAACAACCAATCTTACCTATCCTCCTAAATCCCGCTCCCCCGATTCTCCCTCCTGCAGAGCCTCGTGATTCTTCAACGCTTAAAATGAATATGGTGTTATCATTTTTTTTACTTAGATCAATATCATTTTTACACACTACTATTTTCCTGGACCCATCGAGGAACACTGAGTCTAATAATTTAGGATTATCTTCCATGGTAATTGAAACATTCAGAATTGCAGAAATATATCATTTTTGATATCTCGGGTAATCTGAACCTTCTAATTATTTCAAAAATCATTAGTTTTTAACTTTCGTATTAATTCTAGTATGGTATCAACATCATTAGCTTCAGGAAATTTTTCTAGGTATAGATTAAAAAACTCTAGCGCTTGCGAATAACTCTTTTTGTGTAAGAACACCATTCCTTTATCTCTAAGGCTATGTTGGTCATCTCTGTTGATATCCAATATCATCTCATTAACAAGTTCTGCACTATCCAAATCCTGACACTCAAAAAAGCTCGTCTTCAAATTGTTTAACATACGTATTATTACATCTGGATTTGATGCCTTGGCCACCAATTTTCTGGTTAAAGCAATATTCATTTTAGGATAAAAATGATCTAATAGTTCTTTTAGAGAGTAATCGTCCATTATTCTCCCCTCGTTAAATGGATCAATTATTATCTCATTTTCTTCATCATCCAAAACATATTTTACCATAAAATGGGACGGAAAATTTACTGGATAGAGTGCAAAGTTTAAGGAATTGGCCAATTGAATGTACAGTATCGACAAAGTAATAGGATTTCCCGTCCTTCTCTTAATCACCGTATTGAGCAAACTGTTTGAAGGATTGTAATAATCATCGCGATTCCCCTTAAAGTTTTCAACCTTGTAAAATTGATGATTTATTTTCTCGATCAATTGAGTAGGTCTGAATTCAGCGTTTTTCATAGACTTTGCAATCTTTCTGCCGATATCACCAATCTTTGACAATTCATCATCAATAACTAAATTATCATATGCTACAATGCGTGAAATGTGTAGCGCATACTCTGCCAATTTTGAAGGATCGTTAATTGCTATTTTACTGACAACACTGGTATGCCAGTCGGTCAGTGCTGTTTCGATTTTTTTAGTCATTGGTTAGTTGAACTATTATTTGTAAGCTTGAATATATAATTTTGATAAACAGAGAAAAGGGATGCTGTGAAAAGCTTGGTGATATTACTTGAGCGAAACATCAGGAAATTAAGAGAATTTACTGAGTGTAATCGATAGGATTAACTTTTTATTCATTAAATACGGCGGGTGGAGGAATATTGCGTTTTATCCACACACCTGAAGAAAAACGAGAACATCTAAAAGCGTCATATAGGATCGCTGAATTGTCCTCACTGAGGTGACTTTATCAAGCACCAGAAATATCAAATCAATTGCAGGTGAAATTGACGGTGTTGCCCGTACTACCTATCTTAATGTACGCCGTGATTCAACAAGTTCGACCAAATGCAAGATCGATGAGTGACTTAGAATCAGGTTATATCTAAATCAGTGAGCTTTACAACAAGATAGTTTACTCATTTAGAGAACCTTTTATGACACAATTGTTGTGAGAAACCTCAGGTAAATCAGCTATCGCGGGAAAAATCCTACACATCTCCTCGTGCTTCTTTATGAATATAAGTCCTGCCTCCGCGGTCCTGTATAGACCCGTGATCTCAGAATACTCCATTAGATTCCTATCAACGGCAGTCATCAAATAACGTGTTAACTGAGAATGTGATACCCCTGCATTTATCATGATAGTAGTTTTGTATTCCCAATTTGAAACTGCCGCATTAAGGATGGCAGCCATTATTTCGATCTCTGAACGATTCTTCATTTTAGAACATGAAGCTAGTTGCAGATTTGGATAAAAACTAAGTAGATAAGTATGACTATTTTCTGGATTGATAAATATTGACAAAGAATATCTGCATTCTCATACGCAGGCTACCATTGCACATATTCATTTCACATATTCAATGCAAATGGAATTGATCAAAAATAGTTAATTCTTTGTCCATCCTTATCCCTATAAGAGATACCAAAATCCAACATCTTTGAGAGTTGTCTTCCACTAAAAATTGTTCCATCCTGACAAACCAGCGAACAATCAAGACAACAACTTCCACAAATACCAATTCCACATTTCATATATCTTTCCAGACTTGCCTGTACTGGTATTGAATTTTCATTGGACAAGTCAACAACTTTTCTCATCATCAGTTCAGGTCCACATGTAAAGACACAATCAAAAGTATTCTCGTGCAATACTTTACTCATCACTTCGACGGTCGTACCTCTAATTCCATAACTACCATCATCCGTACAAATTTTTAATGATGAATCAGTGTCTTGAATGATTTTTTTTGCGATATTCTCAAAGAAAACTTCTCCTTTTGTTCTTGCGCCGATAACCACAGTACTCTGAATTTTCAACCTCGTTGCATAGAAAGCTAATCTTAATAATGGCACGAGTCCTGTCCCTCCTCCTACTATCAATATTTTTTTATAAGTTTTTTTGAATGTGTAACTGTTTCCGTATGGACCTCGTAAACCGACAAGGTCACCGGTCTTCCGTTCAAATAACGCAGTGGAGCCAACTCCGGATTTTCTTATTGTAACTGCTGCGTAACCATCCTTAGAATTTATCATAACACTCATTGGAATTTCCTCGATGCGAGGAATCCATATCATTAGAAATTGTCCGGGTTTCGCAGTGTGGCTCAAACTATCTTTAAAGACCAAAGTTTTGACGGTAGGAGTTTCGACAATAGTTTGCTCAATCCGAACTATTCTCCTTTTATCAATATTTGTGGGCAATTCCTATTATCTCGCTAATATTCTTCATTCCTTTCTTTTCAACATAATTTTTTAAATCTTTAGTGATCCGATTGAAAATTTTGGGGCCATTAGATCCTAATACGCTACCTATTTGTACAGCAGATGCCCCTGCCATCATGTACTCAATGACATCTTTCCACGACGAAACGCCACCACATCCTATCACAGGTGCCTTAATATTTTTAGAAATTTCATAGACACATCTCACTCCGATCGGTTTTATTGCAGTTCCTGACAATCCGCCGACTCGATTACTCAAAACTGGCATCATTGTTTCTATATCAATAGTCATTGCTCTTAGTGTGTTTATGGCAGTGATGATATTAGCGCCTGCATCAATTGCCACTCTTGCAAGTTCGACAACATCAATCGAGCCAACACCCACTTTGACAGAGATTGGCTTTGTGGTATTCATCCTTACGGTCTTTACAATCTTGTTTACCGCCTCTGGATCATCACCGACTTCCATACCCATTTTAGAAACATGAGGACAGGAGAGGTTGATTTCATAACCTAAGATGCTCAATGAATTGAAAACTTTGACCATCTTTGAAAATTCCTTTTCAGAAGATCCGACAAGGCTAATCATTATTGGGATTTTCTTATTTTTAGATAATTCCTTTGAAAACGCATCAACGCCAGGATTTGACAAACCTACTGCATTTAGATAACTTCCACCTCCGATTGGAATTACTGTCGGATTTGGATA
>Ga0193715_1000054_pt1 | contig 30337 bp, 35 predicted proteins | sample U2m2metaG_FD_143040 | JGI IMG/M metagenome (GOLD analysis project Ga0193715, IMG submission 143040) | Soil microbial communities from a riparian zone of the East river system, Colorado, United States - U2m2 | ecosystem: Environmental > Terrestrial > Soil > Riparian zone | place: USA: East River... | reverse complement strand
ACTCCAAGTAAGCTTGTTAGTACTAAACTACGATTCATTATCGCATTGTATAGTATTCCACTATAAATATTATTCTAAGATAAGAATAAAATATTTTAATTTAGCTTATAGTTTTGCTGAAATTATATACTTGCCAAATATTATTTGGAATTTTTATAATAAAAGTAATAATATTTATTTTGCGTTTATTAACTCCTACATTAAATGCCAATTTTACCAATTGATTCTGGAAGATACGGAAGCAATGAAATAAGAAATATTTTCGAGGAAGAACACCGACTTCGATATCAACTTAATTTTGAAGCACAAGTTGCATCATCTCAGGGTAAACTGAATCTTATTCCTAAAAATGCCTCAAGAGAAATTTCTCTAATAGCAAGATCAAACAAAATTACAATCAACAAAATTAAAGAACTAGAGTCAATTAGCGAACATGATACAGCTTCCATAGTACAAGCAATAAGCCAATATTGCTCCCCTTCAACAAGACCTTGGATACATTACGGATTGACCAGTAACGACGTCGTAGATACATCCACTTCAATGCAATTAAAAGATGCATTTAAGATAATTGAGCCGAAAATTTTAAAATTGATTTCCTTATTGCTGGATAAAGCAAAAAGATACTCGACGTTACCATCAGTAGGAAGAACCCATGGACAGCATGCAAGTATAATATCTTTTGGATTAAAATTTGCAGTATTGGCAAATGAACTTTCACTCCATATTGAAAGAATCGAAGAAGGTAAAAAGAGATTTCTATTATGTAAAACCTTGGGTGTGGTTGGAACAGGATCATTAATGGGATTGAGGGCATTGGCGATTCAAAAGGATGTTGCCAAGTCACTCGGACTTTATTCTGTAGAAGCTGCAACACAAGTAATACCGAGAGAGAGGTTAGCTGAAGTTCAATTTATTATCTCGCTAATAGGATGTACCTTGGATAAAATCGCGATAGAAATAAGAAATTTACAGAGAACTGAAATAGGTGAAGTTGAGGAACCCTTTAAGAAAGGCCAGTTGGGAAGTAGTGCAGTTCCAGTCAAGAGGAACCCCATTAAGAGTGAAAGGGTATCATCACTTGCAAGAATACTTCGTTCCTTTTCGAATGTTGCTCAAGAAAATGTTTCACTATGGCATGAAAGAGACCTATCAAATTCTGCGAATGAAAGATTCACTATTCCGATGGGGGTCATACTTTTGGACGAAATGATGAACAGTATGATAAAGGTAATTGAAGGCCTAACCGTAAACAGGCAAAACATTCTAGATAATATCAATAAGACAAAGGGAAGAATTTATGCAGAATTTATTCTTGAAGCATTGGTTAAGAAAGGCATTCCTAGAATGAAGGCATATGATAACATACAGCGGGTGGCTTTTCAAACTCTTGCCGATGATAAGAATTTTAAAGAAGCAATAATGCAGGACCCATCTATTGGATCAAATTTAAACATGAATGAATTAACGAAGATATTTGATCCCAATAATCATCTTGCAGCCTCGACTAAAATAATAGACAACGTCATAAAAAAAGCCAAAGTAATAAGTCGAAATTACAAATTGCACTAGTCTAATTTTTTATAATATCTATGGATTAGAGAGCCATACTGAAATGCTTTTTTTCTTCTAATTATTACTTCTGGAGGTAAATCAAAAGATAAGGCAATCTTTCTTATGATATGTTTTCTCAAATAGTCATCATAGCTTACTATTTTATTATGAATTGGAAATTTCATTGCGATTGAAATAAATTCTTTTGAAAGAAATGGTTGTAAAATACGGATATTATATTTTTGTACGACTTGTCTTATTTCATTTGTAAGCTCCAATTCATTTAGAATCTTTGATTCAATAGTCCTGTTAATAGTATCATATCCTTGATCAAAAATGAATCGAAAGTTATTATATCCACAAAACAGTTCGTCAAACCCGTTAGCTGTAAGTACTACATCCAGAGCACAACTCTGTGCCAATTGAGCTATGTAACTGAAGGCAATACAGTTTTCTATATGAGATAGATTTTTGCAAGTTATTTCATTCCTTATTTGCATTGAAAATTTAGTAAAATCACCTTTTTCAATCTCCAAAATCTTGTGATTCATTTTAATCTTGTACGAAACTGATTTTGAATGTTCAATATCTTTAGAGCCTGGAAAACCTACAGTGAGTAAAGTGGTATCGATATTCATATTCTTGCAGATCATTGCTAGTAATGTACTATCTATCCCTCCCGAAAAGGCGATACCAATATTATTAATCCCTCCTAGATTTTCCGCTACTGCCGCAAATAATGCATCTATCAGGTCGGAATTGTACAATGCAATATGACTGAGAATAAATTCATTTATGTCTTCTCATTATAAGCACCAAGTCTAGGCTGTTCACACGTTTTAAGAGTTAAGTTTGTAACTACAAACTATCGATATGGAAGTTTCTAATTAATTGTAAAATTGACAATTGAATTATGTTATGAAGCTAGAGAATCTTTCCTTTTATCAAATTTTTTATAGTTTTTTCAATAATTACCTTTGTCCTGAGAATAGTAATCTATTCTTCTTAAATTCAGGATAATATCAAAATTAGTAACTATCTCGATACCGGCTGAGATTTGGTAACAATAGGTTAAAACTTTTTATATTTTGATATTGAATAAAATACCGATGGCTGCTAAAGTACATATATTTCCCATGTTAATTCTTCTGGCGATTTCATGCAGAAATCATATGATACTTACCGGAACTGTTCAGAGAATCAGTTTTCTCTGTTAGGACCTTAAGAATTTTTCACTAGGTATGTCTAATTAGATAGCAGACTTTCCTTTCTGATATGATTCTGATACTAATAAACAATCAATAATATGATACCCAGAAATCGATTAAATTGCATGAACATAATCTTTTGTAATCGTTTATTGAACTATTTTTAAAAATATTGAAATTTAGAATTTGACTAAAAAGCAACTCGTATATATCTGGGTTCTTTGAAATAAAATTAATGAAGAAAATAATTCTGGATGAAGACCTCAAATATATTGATAAAAAGGGAAATTTGCTGAGGAGTAAGACGGAGTTATCCTTCTCAAAATTACTTTCGTTTTTAGAGAAAGACTATCAATACAACTTTTTGATAAAACTATCAAATGGTAGAGAAGTACCAGTTGATTTTAAGGTTGAAAACAAATTCATTGAGATTTTAGACTCCGAGAAAGATCTAGATAAATTCAATGAAATAAAAAAGAATAATCCCGATCTTGATATCATAGCTATCGGTAAATCAAAATTTGGTGTCAAATCAGACGATTTTGAAACTATATCATTTATTGATTCTGAGAAAGACCAGATAGGATCTATTTTTTTGGAGGATTCATCATTGGCATTTGACTATGCTCATATTTTGCCTCTAGTTGAAAAATGTTCAATTCTACATGGACACACTTCCACTGTAATGGTAGAGATAATCGGAAAAATGGTAAATAACCTAGTCATTGATTTTAGTGAAGCAAAAAAGATTATCAAAGACACCCTTTCAATACTGGATCACAAGTTTTTTATCAACAAGGAATACGTTTACAAAGAAGATAGCATACATTACTACATATCGTTTGATGGTCCTCGTGGATTTTTTAATTTACAGCTTCCCAAGGATACAACCTTTCTTATGCCTGGAGAAGCGACGGTTGAAAATCTTTCATCGATAATAATAAAATTGTTGTCTTCAAAAATGCCCCCAAATATAGAGGCGCTGGGCGTTTATATTTATGAGGGTGTAAATAAGGGCGCCCATATTCTCGCGAAAATAAAATGAAAAGAAATTTTTTTCTTTGATACTACTAACTCCTTTTTTTTGAATGCAAGTTCGCATTTATTTTGAACCAATCTTTTTGAAGCATGAACTTAAATAGAAGCCTACTAGTGGATTAGTTCTAACCCAAACATGCAACAAAAAATTGATGAAAAAATATGGAATTCGAATATTGAAAATGTAATATCTAAAAAATGGAATGAAGAAAGAATCTATGAATTCAAGGTATCTGACAAGAATAATTTTGTTATTGACACTCCTCCTCCTTATCCATCCGGACGACCCTGGCACATAGGAGCTGCTGCACATTACGCACAAATCGACATGATAGCGCGTACAGCTAGAATGTTCGGAAATAATGTATTTTTTCCAATAGGTATAGACAGAAATGGACTTCCTGTAGAGATTTACACTGAAAAAAAACACAAGATCCGGATGCGACAGACCGACAGGGAAGAATTCCTTAATCTGTGTAAAATATCACTTGATGATCTTGAAAAAGAAATGATCCAAATTATGAAAAGTATCGGTCTGAGTGCAAATTTTGATGAGTATTACAGGACGGATTCAAATGAATATCGTGCATTAACTCAAAGTACATTCATCTATCTATGGAAAAAGGGACTTGTTTATTCCTCCAATAGGCCAAACAATTATTGTCCGAGTTGCGGAACTACAATTGCCGATGCAGAAATAACTTATGAAGAAGAAAAAACAACTCTTGTATATTTGAAGTTTAAGTTAAAAAATGAAAACGGTTATCTTATTGTTGCTACAACTAGACCTGAATTAATTTTTGCATCCCAGTGCATTATAGTAAACCCCAACGATACTAGATATGAGAATTTACATAATAATGAGGTTATCCTTCCAATATTTAATAGAGAAGTAAAGATTTTACCTCATCATTCTGCGAAATCAGATTTTGGATCGGGAGCCGTAATGGTTTGCAGCTATGGAGATCTTAATGATGTACAAGTATTTAGAGAGTTGGGATTAAAGGAAATTGTCTCAGTTAACCAATATGGTAGGATTAGTGAAAACGGAGGCAATTATGCTAACTTAACTATAGATAATGCCAGAAAAAAAATTATTGAAGATTTGAAAAATAACGATTACGTCGAAAAGGAAGAAACAATCCTCCATAGAATACCAATGTGCGAAAGAAGTAAATCTCCAGTAGAAATAGTCCCAATGCAGGATTATTACATAAAGCAACTTGAATTTCTCCCTAAACTTAGAGAATTTTCATCTTCTCTGAAGTTTTATCCGGAGGCGCACAGGCAAATATTATTTAATTGGTTAGATTCTGTTGCGATAGATTGGCCGATATCCAGAAGGAGATTTTATGGAACCGAAATTCCTATTTGGTATTGTGACAATTGTAAGGAACCGATATTGCCTGAACCTGGAAAATATTATAGACCGTGGAAAGAGAAAGCGCCCATTGATAAATGTACTAAATGTGGATTCGACAAATTTACTGGAGATGAAAGGACTTTCGATACCTGGATGGATTCCAGCATATCACCTTTATTTATAACAAAATATAACAGGGATGATGATTTTTTTGTAAAAACATTTCCGACACAAATAAGACCACAAGCTAAAGACATTGTGAGAACATGGCTTTACTACACAATGTTACGATGTTATCAATTAACAGAGAATCTTGCTTGGAGTGAAGTCTGGATTATGGGATATGGTGTTGATGAGTATGGAGAAAAGATGAGTAAAAGTAAGGGTAATGTAATTGATCCTTTTCCGATAATAACTAAGCATGGAGCAGATACTTTTAGATTTTGGTCTGCAACGGAAGCAAACCATGGCCAGGACTTTAGATGCTCGGAGCAAAAGATAGTAGAAGCACAGAAATTTTTGACCAAACTATGGAATATAGGAAGATTTGTATCCTCCTTTGAATTCATTCCTTCATATAAATCCGATTTATTACCTTCGGATAAATGGATCCTAGCAGAATTATCAAATTTAGTAACTGAATGTATAAAAGGTTATAGGGAATATAATTTCTTCATTCCTGCTTCACACATAAGAGAATTCACTTGGAATATATTCGCATCGCATTATCTTGAATTGGTAAAGTCACGTGCATATAATGATAAAGATCCGAATAGTAGATTTTCAGCATTATACACTCTCCATAAGTGTTTTTCAGTTATATTGTTACTTTTAGCTCCGATATGTCCCTTTATCACAGATAAATTATGGACTAAGATATACTATAAAGAAAGTATTCATTTAAAGAGGTTACCTATTGAGAATATTGACTATGAAGATATGCGCAAATATACCAAAGCTATTATCGATTTTAATTCACTAATTTGGACTAAAAAAAGAGAATCTATAAATGAAGATGGTAAGCGAAATTCTCTAAGGGATCCTATAATAACTGAGATTCCCAAGGAATTATCTCAATTCAAAGATGATCTAAAGGAAATGCACAATATCCAAGATTAGCTTAGGTGTAAGATATTTTTATGAAAGCTGTTCCCATATATGGTCATGGTCCTGTTGAGGTTTTAAAATATGTGGAAGATTTTCCGACTCCAGTACCAAATTCCTCGGAGAGTCTAATTAAGATAAAATACTGTGGCCTAAATCATCTTGATATTTGGACAAGGATTGGAATTCCAGGTATGCCTATCACCTTTCCTCATATCTGCGGAAGCGATATTGTAGGGGCATTGGAGGGAGATTATGACCAATTTCCTAGACGAACAAGGGTTCTCGTATATCCTGGAATAAGCTGTAATCATTGCGATAATTGTAGGAATGGGAATGAAACGATATGTAGAGATTTTTCAATAATTGGTGGTTTAAGTAATTATGATGGTGGTTATGCCGAATATGTGGTTGTTCCCAAAACAAATATCGTGCCCATACCTGATGAAATAAGTGATGAGCACGCTGCTACGCTCTCAATTTCATATTTGACTGCATGGAATATTTTTAAAAAACTACAACTAAAAAAAGATGATACGCTACTAGTATACGGTGCCACAGGGGGTCTTGGGATGGCTGTGATCCAAATTGCAAAAGCATTAGGGATAAAAATCATAACTAGTGTGTCAGATGATTCTAAATTCAACTTCGCACGCAGTCTTGGATCTGATAATGTAATAAATCGAAAGAAAAAAGAAGTGGCATTAGAAGTAGAAAAAATAACGCGCGGATTAGGTGTGGATGGTGTTGTAGATAATGCAGGTCAGACGACTTTTGCCACGAGTATTAACTGTGTTCGAAAGGGGGGGAAAATTGCATTATGCGGTACCACATCAGGAAATATTGCAAATTTTCAAATCAGAACTTTTTATTCAAAGCAAATCCAGTTATTTGGCATTTTAATAGGCTCAAAATCAGAGTTGTTAGAATTAATTGAATTTGTCAGTAAGAAAAAGATCGTGCCAAGAGTTGATACTGTATGTGGATTATCTGAAGTACAGAAAGCTCATACCATATTAGAAAGAGGACAACAACTGGGTAAAATTTTGATAAAAATATGAGTAATTAGTAACATATAGTATAAAGAAATTCTAAACTACTCATGATCATATCGTTCTTTAGAACCATTGAATTCTATAAATAGAAAGATTGTTAAAATTATTTTATGTCCTTACCTTTGGTAAATTCCAGTGTAACTTTATGGATATTAATCTGACACCTGTAGTAACTAGAATTACAGCAATTGCTGTATATTCAAATTGCAGTTTTATATTTACCAATATAAGGAATATAATAACACCTATGAAACTGGCTACCGCATACACTTCTTTGGTGAAAACAATCGGAGGTTCTCTTACAAATACGTCTCTAAGAATTCCTCCTCCAAAAGCTGTTATCAGACCTGAAATAACGATTAATACCATGTTTGAACTAAACAGAGAGTAAGCAATGGAAGCTCCTGTAAAAGTAAATACACCGAGTCCTACCGCATCAAAGATATTGAACAAGTTTTCATATTTTTTTGTTCTATGATAAAGAAGAAAAATGATGATTGCAGTTATTGTAGTCATAACAATATGAATAGTATCTGAAAAATTATTTGGTGGGAAAATGCCCAATATAGTATCTCTCATTACTCCACCAAGTATTCCCGTTACAGTTGCAAGAATTATTATTCCCACAATATCGTACTTGTGTTCTATCGCTCTGAGTGCACCAGTTACGGCAAAAACTACAGTTCCAAATAAATCTAATACAAGGATTATTATGGAAAAACTGGTATCTAAATTAAACAATTAAAAAATACTGAACTAAATTTTGGGACAAGAAAATGTCGTATTGTACTATGATAGATACCAAGATGGATTACTGTCTCTTTCCATTTATCATTTCCAATATGTCTTCTGCTATGTCAATTGAAGTATGTGAATTAATATTTGGTTCCATTGTAACAAGTAAGATATACTTATTCATGTAAAATGTCATAATCGATATCTTTTCTCTCTCGACGTAGGCAAACCTTGATCTGCCCATAGTACTGTCAAATCTTTCTCGCATAGATTTACGCAATGCTGTATGCGTTAGGTATAACTCTTCATTATTTTCATCCATAATAGAATCTATACCTCCTCTCATCCCTCCAGCAATAGGTAATCCTGCATCATCGATGACTGCTACATATCTTACATCGTCGTTCAAGTTGAATATAGATTCACATAGTTTTGAATAATCCATAGATTGAGAAAATAGAAACTATTTATTATGTTTTTGATTTTTAGGATGTTTTCAGCTAATTGATACTTCGTTTGTCGAAAAGAAAACTCGAACAGTTTTGAATTAAGATATTATGTTTTTGATTTTTAGGATGTTTTCAGCTAATTGATACTTCGTTTGTCGAAAAGAAAACTCGAACAGTTTTGAATTAAGATATGAACTCTTTAATGATTAACTACCAGGGTTTATTTTAAATGACTTGCTGATAACTTGTTGATGAATTCATTCACAACCTCATTAGGGTTTTCACTCTTTTTGATGTAGTAGTAGAGTTCCTCGGTTGCCGCATGATGTGGTCTACACCAATATTTTGGGCTAGCTGTTTCCTTCATGTGAATTTTTTCTATTATTTCAATAAATCTTTCATTTAATTCCGTGTATACTCAGTTTATAAACATGTCACGCTCAATATAATAGCAATTGCAACAAAAAATGAAGGAAAAACACTCTAAAAAAATTAATTTATTTGAACAATCCATACGTTCGGAATACACCAAAAAGGTATACATGACGTGTTTAAGAAAATATTTGGAGTTTCCAGGTTCAAGTAAAATTGATTCTACTATGGATTCAAGAAAGATAGAAGACCATTTAATCACCTTTGTAATATCTCTAAAAAAACAGGGTAGGGGTTTTGCTGCAATTCATAACTACGTATCTGCTATTTGCAAGTATTATAGGAAGAACCGCATTATCCTGGATACAAAAAACATACGTGAATATTTACCAGAGTTTAGGAAATCAAAGAAAGATAGGGCCTACACATACGAAGAGATTCATAGGCTGCTGGATGTAGCAGATGAAAGAATGCGGTCTGTAATACTGTTATTGGCTTCTACAGGTATACGTGTTGGAGCTATACCTTCTTTACGATTAAGAAATTTAGAAAAGGTTGAGTCTGAATATGATATCTACAAGATTACAGTTTATGAAGGTTTTAATGAAGAATACATTACTTATTGTACACCTGAATGTACCCGCGCAATTGACGAATACTTGAAGATGCGTTCTAAATATGGTGAGAAACTGACGCAAGATTCCTTCTTGATAAGAGAGCAATTTGACGTAAGGGATCCTTTTGCTGTATCAAGATGCAGACAAGTAAGGTCAAACACCGTCACAAAAAAATTAATAGACCTTGCTGAGCGTTCCGTAATAAGAGAGAGAGAAGTTCTAGTTGAAGGCAGTAATAAGAAGCGTTCTGAAATAAGAAAGGATGTTCCTATTGCACATGGATTTAGAAAGTTCTTTTCGACTCAATTAGTAGAAGCAGATTTAAAGACTGAGTTAAGATGGTTGCTTGAAGGCCATAACCTGAAAGGAAATGATTCAAACTATGTTAGAGTATCAGAAAAACATCTACAAGAAGAATATGAAAAGGCAATAAACCACTTGACTATAGATGAAGAAAATAGACTTAAACGAACAGTTGAAATCCTGAAAATTGAGAAATCACAACTGGAATCAATATCAAAAGATGTTGCATTTTTGAAAAGAAAATATAAGAAATTAAAATAGAAAATTATTTAGTTAATTTCCAGACACAGCAAAACGGGACTATGATTGAGCAGACGCATTGAATGGATTTGATTAGTTGGATAGGAATATTCCCATCAGAAATTTCAGATGGTTGTGGCAATTCAATTTATCCTTTCCAACTAGACCTTGAATTGTTCTCGATTCCTGCAGGTAGTACAATAACTGGATTGAGAATAAATAATGATCCTGATAATAACGGCGGAGCCCATATCTCGGATATAGCCGTTGCCAATTTTAGCATACCATGAGTCATTAATAATTTTCATAACTGGATTGATATAATGCGCTTATGAAAATTTTAAAACCACCAAGACATGGCGACTAGTTTAGGTTTGCAGAAATCCCAATATCAACTAACTTAATACAACTCAGTTTTCATGTTTATAGGTTTGTTGGCCAACCATCAACTACATGCCAGGTTTCAACCATTTTTCCATTTTGAATTCGGTATATACTTATTCCTTTGTAATTAATTTTCTTCCTTGTTTCTTCAGTGTTAGCATATGTTGCTTTTGGTGTCAATGTTCCTTTCCAATAGGAACCCACAAGGTCTGGATAGTTTGGTGATGCAATCAATTCTTCAATGGTATAACTGACGTCATCCAATTTATCTAACGAATTCTTGAGGTCATTCTTTGCTCCCGCAACTCCCAATCCTGGAGCGCTCATATAGGCAGACTGGCCGTGGTCTATGTAATCGGGACAGATTATTTCGTCAAATATCGTTTCGTTTTTGTTATTGTATGCTTCAAAATAGCGTTGAATAATTCCCTTATTGATTTCCACTTGTGAGATTGATTCGTTAGTATCCATATTATAACACGTTATACTTTGGTATTTGTGGATTTCTTAACCATTCAAACAACTTCCTCTAAGGAGACGCATAAAAATGGCAAAGGAATACTGAAAAACATGAGTAGAATCGCCAAAATTGCATCCGAAAGCCCACAACTTTAATAAGATGATTTTTACTCCTTGCTGGTATTGGATATTAAATTTGCAATCCTCATTCTTATAGCATCCATTCTAACAATGGCAGTATATAGTTCATCCATAAATTTTGCATCAGCAGAAACAAACTGTTACACTTCTGGTGAGAAGTATGTTTGTATTTTTACGAATGTGGACCCCCCCGCAAAGGCTGTGGCTTTATGTGATAAAGATGGCAAGAATTGCAGTATTACGTGGTTGGATAAAGTAAGCGTGGTCACTCCAGAAGTAAAGAAGGCGATAAAGAATGCCCAGACGGCTAACCTCGCAAAAGGTAACGTCGAAGGTAGTAATTCTGAATCGACCATAAATAATCCTCCAAAGTTAAATAATGGTCCTCCTCCGCCTGGCCTACCGCTTGGCGATGTTGGCTAAAATCGCTGGATGTCAAATGACACGTCTGTGCTGATAGTTTTGTCAGAAACTACGATTCATCCCACCAGTTCTGACTATTCTATTCTGTTAAGAGAACAGTTATTGCGTAAAGTCTAGTGCTCTTACATCTACTGTATAATGTTCAAGTAACCCAGGTATAAGTTCAGGATTACCAATTGCTGCATCTAATACATCTTTTTCAAATTCGTGTGTCAGTTTTTTGAATTCCGAACATTCTCCACAAGTTCTAGGTGCATATACTTGCTGAGTGCTTATTGTTACCATTCCAATAATAGCTACTGAGATCAGTATTGCCATTACGATGTAAATGGCTTCATGTTTCTCTTAGAAAGGAATATCTATTAAGTCTTCGTTAACAAAAAATAAATTTAGTACGCAAGTTTCGTACATATTAATATAGTATGCGGTTTATTCGGGTGTTAGGTTGAGAATGCGGTGAACAGTCTTTAGAAATTTGTATATTCTGTCTTTTTTGCTTACTTTAGTAGCCATCGGCTTAAGTTTGCAAGTCACCTATGCTGGGACTGATGAATCCAATTCCAAAGATAATTCTGACAGCAAAGACAGCAAGCGTGGAGAAAATCAAGGAACCGAGTCAGACGAAGCGATACAGGAATCAACCAACAATACAATAGCAAACCAGACTTTATCTAAATTAGACAAAAAGAAATTTTCCGATGTTCTTACCGCTAATCAAACTTTAGGTCAAACCAGTAAATCTGGTGGCATATCTACTGCCGACATACTTCCTCCTGCCTATCAAGTTAAAGTTACATTTTACTGGATGCAAGTTCACAACGATCATGATGGTCTTTTGAGAGGATCGGGTGAATGGGATGTGGCCGCATTCGTTCAAGGAATTAAAGTACCATTAACAGATAAGAGTTGGACAGGAATCTGTGGAGGAGCGATGCATGATACTCCGCCACCGTGTGGTTTGGGCGATATTGATGGAGGAGATAGTGTAGCCTTCTCCGATCAGGGTAAACCACTTGACGCAGGAACTTCAGTTACATTACAATTACCTCGAACTGTTCCTCTTTCAATATTCGCGGCTGGAATTGAAGTAGACGATTGTGGTCGAGCAGTTTTCCCCGATGACAAAGAGCAAATAAAATTAATGCAACTTATGCGTGACGAGAGGCTAGATTGGATTCATCCAATAGAGAATTTTATAGGGGAGGTAGCAGCACAGGACAATCTTTATACTGTTAGCCCACTTTCCGACCCGATTTGCGGATACAGCGACCTATTGGCTGGAAGTGACAAGTTGGGCAACATTATCAGATTCTATGAACCGGTTGATTACGGTAAAAGTGACCGATGTATAGCAGATAAGAGTGACAAGGGAGATTACACTTTGTGCTATAGAATAACTGTAAGTCCATTACAAAGTTGTCCTGCATCATACATTCCCGAGCAACACACCTATTGTAAAAAGTAACGGTCACAGATTTTAATTTCGGAAAAAGTTATCTTCGACAGACACCTAACAGAGATTCTATTTTTGAAGCCGATCCATTAGATAGTGAATTAAGAATACTATATTGGATTTTATTTCAAGTTTGTTAGTAACAAAATAAAGAGGTTATAATATTAAATAAATCAGAATAAAAAATTGGAGTTTTAGAGTTCTGCGGTTTTTATTTTAAACAACTACCGCCGCCGCCAGAATGTTCCTCATCATTGGTGCCGCCGCCTCCATCACCACAGTGTAGGTCTCCATGTCCGCCGCCTCCGCCTCCGCCGCCCTTTTCATCCCCGAGACGTCCACCAAAGCCAAAACCGCCAGGGGAAGGTGTATCAGGATCACCACAGTCTGCGATGCCGTTTGGACTTCCGCCACCTACTCCACAGCCAGCTCCGAAACCTTGAGCCGCGAATGCTATTTCAGTCATACTCAATAGTGATATTGATGCTGATGCCAAAATTGCCGATACAACAATTCCTGCTAATACGAGTCTCATTGCAAACAAATATTTTGCAAATTATAAAAGGTTTGCTAACTCCCTTTTAGGGGAAGTTGAAGATGTACGGAATAAGTAAAGTTACCTTGGACCTCTCGCTGCATTGCTAACATCTTCACCATGTCCCTTTGCTGTCCCTGGAACTATTTCGGGGTTTCCAATAGCCTGACTTGAAACACGGTCACCATGTCCCTTTGCATCCTGTGGAAGCAGTTCTGGATTGCCAATGTCAAATGCTGTTTGTTGTAAACTTGTTGCACCTATAGAGCCTAACAACGCTGCAGCCGCCATGACTGCCAATACTGAGGTATAGAGGTTCTTCATTACTTTGTTTGATAAAGCCTTACTAAGATTTAAAAGGGCAAAAATCAAATACATCCTATTTTATAAAAATAGCATGGCCATATTGTGTATATTTAATGGAAAGGGCTTTACTAAACAAATGTATGAACAACTTCGCAAAGAAGTCGACTGGGAGCATAATCATCCTGCAGGAGAAATTTTTCACGCTGTTGGTTTTGACGAATCTGGAGACATTCATGTTACTGATATATGGGAATCTGAACAGGATTTCAATAACTTTCTTGAAAATAAACTAAAACCAACGTTGGAAAAAATTAATGCACCTATGCCAATAGGAAGTATATACCCAATTTACAACATTAATTTTTTCCAAGGGCTTGAACCTTATAGGGTCAAATAAAACACATCCCCGATAGGCTTTCTATCGCAACCAATCCACGGCCCACTTTTTTATTCAATATATATGATTATATTACTAAAAATCCGTATAAGCTATTCAAAATATTGAATATTGTCTTTTATCTTTGGAATTATTTGTTCTCTCATAAGGGAATCAATGTGAGGCTCTTCAACATCAACTGTAAGTAGAACATAATATTTGTTATTTATAGGAGTAACAATCCTTACGAGTTTTTCATATTTACCCAAAGAATACACAAGTCTACCTAGTTTGTCTTCAAATTTCAACCTCGATTTATGTCTAGTTATTGCATTTAGAGTATATTCTTGATTTTCTTGCCGGGTCATTAAGGGCTCAAGACCATCTCTTCTGGCGATATTGAGCAAAGTGCCATTAGAGTCGGCTACGGCAATCCACCTTAATGAAGAATTGATTTTCAATATTTCCTTCGATAGACTATCAAAATAGTCCTTATTACTTTTAGACATTGTTGTGAGTTAAGTTGTTCACAAATAAGTATTAATATTTATCTGGTAACGTCGTACAAGGTATTTACTTATCTCTATATTTATGGTAAATTGATTGTTGCCTATCCGGTTAAAGACAAGAATCAACCAACCAGATTGACTATCCTATCAATGAATTCAAGATAGGAATTCTATTACATGCGAAGTTTTTATTTAAAACTTCTAATAACATATCTAATTTCAGTAGGGCAGTACCTAAACTTAGGTAAGCCATATTCTTATGCATCTTATGGTCTATAAATAGGCTTAGCACCTAAATTTGTCATTAGCCGGTGGAGAATCTCTGGACATTGGTACCAGCCCACCGGTTCAAATTATTTTATATTTTGTTGGTTTAATGAGAATAACGTGGACATAGACTGGTGGGACGGTCGCCATACACTAGAAATATGAGATTATATCATTTTTCATTTGTAAGAGATATTCGCAATTATTACTTTTACTGAGCAATTCACATAAAATATAAAATGGATATCAGTACGTCCAAGTCATTGGTTAGTGAATATAGACCTATACATGGCTTTGCTACTCCGGAAGGCACAGGGAAATTTAAGGGAAATGCCATAAAAAATGGCATAGCAAATTCACACTTCCGTTCTTTTGATAATCTAAATTTCTCAAGTTTAGGTATGGGAACCTATTTGGGGCAAATTACGGCGGAAGATGATCTGGATATGGAGAACGCAATTTATGAATGCGTGAAGTCTGGGGCAATGAACATAATCGATACTGCCATAAATTATCGTTCTATGAAATCAGAAAAAAATATTGGAAATGCGATGAAAAAACTGATTGACGACGATGTTGTTTCGCGTGATCAAGTATTTATATCAACAAAAAATGGATACATTACCAATGATGGTGATTATCCAACAATAGATGTACTTGAATATATGCATAAAATGTTCATTTCGCAAGGAATCATAGACTCCAAAGATATCAGCTCTGGATATAATGTATTAAATCCCAATTATATTCGTAAATGTATCGACAAGTCACTAACAAACATGCAACTTGATACTATCGATCTTGTTTATGTTCATAATGCTTATGAGAGCTGGGTCGAAGACATCACAAGGAGTGATTTTGATGAAATGATACGAAAGGTTTTTCAAGTTTATGAAGAGTATAGATCAAAGAACAAAATTAGATATTACGGAATGGCAACCTGGACATGTTTTAGATTGCCCCAAATTGAAACAGGATATCTATCTTTGGAAGATATGGTAAGAATAGCAGAAGACGTAGGAGGAGAAGATCATGGATTTCGGTTTATACAACTACCATACAATCTAGCCTATACAGAAGCATATTTACTCAAGAATCAATCTGTTGGTAGAGATACTGAACTGAGTATTCTAGAGGCTTGTAATAGATTGAAAATTGGAGTTTTTACTAGTGTACCGCTATTACAAGCTAAATTGTTTACTGCAAAAATACCCGATTACTTGGGTTACAATAATCAACTATTAAAAATAATTCAAATAACCAGATCTACTCCAAACATACTTGCGCCATTAATTGGACAAAAGAAGCTTCAACATGTTAAAGAAAATATAGAGCTGGCCAAGGTGGCACCATTAGATAATTCAGAATTCAACAACGCAATAAAAATTTTCAATTAGAAGTTTAGCCCATAGATATGAGAAGATTATCTTGTTATTGTTACCATTCTATGAACATAATATACAAGAAAATCTAAATCTATTATTCTATTCTACAGATCATATAGAAACTTAAAACTGGTTAGAAAAAATCTATTTTATAAAACTGCTATTGTAATTACATTGTCGCCCCGTATCAGTGCATCGCCTACTTGCGACTCTTGTTCTTGCTCTTTAGTTTTTTCAGAGTTGTTATTATTATTGCCTTGTTGTTCTATAATTTCTGTAGCTTCGGTTATTACGATATTCATCTGTTTGTCAAATCCTTTAATTTTTCCCCTTACTGTTCTTCTTCCCTTTAGTTTCACAAGTACATTTTTTCCAATACTTTCCTGCAGTAATTGAGTTGCAATTCCCTCTTCGGACATTTTTAGTTTTCATTTGGATACTAGACCAATATTAATTCTTTCGATTTCTAGTTTCTTTATCTCCAAAATTAAGGTCAATTGTAACCAAATTGATTTTATATTAAAAAATAGGTAGCATATTTTACTAAATAATAGTATAAGGAAGCATACCGAATTTACACTTTTACGTCCACGTCAAAATCGTGCACAAAAAAACCTTGCATTCTATTGGGCATTTCAATATGAAGGGCGCGTAAGGCTAACTTTTCTTTATTACCTTTCTAAAATGCTCCAGGTTCTTTGAAATTTCTTCGTTCCATTGTTCTTCAGTGTAACCATGTACCTTAATTCCATGTTCTTTAGCGTTCTGAAGTAATTCTTCTTCAGTATTTCCGTACATAGTATGGGTACAAACCGGATCGCCTGCGTCTTTACAGTTTATTGAGAGAGTCATTAAAAATTACTTGAATGGAAACTATTTAAATTTTGTCATGCATTACATATCGATATTGACTACACTGACTCGATTAGAAATAGATTCTTGTATAGTAAATGATAATTATGTCAACTGATTGTTCACACTAGTCTAACCAATCAATTTCACAACTCTAGGGAAGCAAGATTAATTCTTATAACACAAATTCTACAATTAAGAAGAGAGGCATATGAACGAAGATATTAAATACGCATTAGAATATCACGAAGAAACCAAGCATTCTGAATTTAGCATTAGATCATCTAGCCATTACCTTGATTGGGATAATAAGCCAAAAGCATTTAAATTATATTCAAAGATTCCATCAATGGCTCTCCCAGTAGATTTTCCCACACCTGACCAAAATGTTGTTACCATGATAGATACGGTTCAAGTTTCTCGTTCAGTTAGCGCCAATATAGATGTAGATATTAAATTGTTGTCATCGTTACTTTTTTTTTCATCAGGAATTACAAGACAAATCAAGTTTCCTCATGGTATCTATTTAATGCGCGCTGCTCCTGCAACTGGTGCCTTATACCCAATTGAAGTCTACATAGTGTCCAAAAACATTAACGGTTTGCGAGCAGGTATCTATCATTTCTGCCCCGGCCAGTTCACTCTAACAAAATTGAGAGAAGGAGACTATAGATTATTATTGGCAGACGCCGCGGGAGATAACGATCAAATAAAGAATTCACCGTTTACTATAATTCTAACCTCCATTGCATGGAGAAACGCTTGGAAATATCAGGCCCGTTCGTATAGACATTGGTTTTGGGATTCTGGTGTGATTGCTGCGAATTTGATTGCAACTGCAATGTCGTTCGGATTGGATACCAAATTGATACTTGGGTTTGTTGACAAAGTTGTAAATGATATGTTATGTCTTGATGAAGGAAAAGAAGCATCGGTGGTTTTAGCACCGATTGGAATTGGGTGTTCACAAGAAAAGCCCAAGAAAATGGAATATCCGCCTAGATTTGTTCCAGATATTGTTCCACTTTCAAAGAACAAGGAAATGGAATATCCCCAGATCTGGGAATTACATAATGCATCATCGTTGAATTCAAGCGAAGAGGTACGTAGGTGGATAGATTCGGTACCAATGATCGAATTTCAGGAACCAGAAAAAGCTGGTATCGTGGAATCAAAGCAAATAGATCCTAGACCCATAATATCACAATCGCTATCCAATGTCATACTTTTAAGGGGATCTACAAGAAAATTCTCGAGGCAGCCAGTTGCATTTGAACAGCTTTCAAATATTCTTTATAGCTTAACTAGGCATATTGATTCAGACTTTGTTGACAAAAAATCCATGATAGATATTTACTTCATTGCTAATGAAGTGGCTAATTTGCAAAGCGGAGCATATTTTTTTAATCGAAATGATAGTTCAATTAATCTCTTAAATTCAAACTTTCACAGAAATACATCAGGATATCTTTGTTTAGAACAACCTCTGTTAAGTGATGCCAGTGTTGTTTTTTACATGATGACCAATCTTAAATTAATATTGGAAACGCTAGGAAATAGAGGCTACAGGCTATGCCAATTTGAATCTGGAATTATAGCAGGGAGAATCTACCTGTCTGCGTATAGTCAAGGAATTGGTGCTTCAGGATCAACTTTTTATGACGACGCTGTGACAGAATTTTTGTCTCCTCATGCAAAAGATAAGGAGACTATGATTGCCGTTGGTATTGGTATTTCAGATTATAAATCAAAACCTGGAAAAATACTTGCAGGCAAGTTCTCAAGAGAAGATCTTTTATCGTGATTCAAATTTTCAAAGATTCGAAAATTCGAAAATTCATCGATATTGATACTTTTTATTAAATCCAAAGACCATGATGATTCAAGGTGTTCATTACAGGTTCCTGAGTCGCTCTTCGAGTTTGAACATAAGACTAAGGTCTTGTGCATAAGTCTTCTTACCCACTTCGAAAGGATCATCCATATCATTTATCAATAGTATCAAGCTAACTAGTATCAAGGAAATAACACCCGTCATAATAATACCATCTAGGGACTAATTGTACCAAAACCCAATTCAAATTGATGAATTGCTGCCTTGGTGACCAAAAGCACTGCTACAAATCCAAATACTTTACCAATATCGAATGTTTTAGTAGCATCAATCTATCGACTTACTGTTCCTTTGATTAGCCGACTCGTTATAAATTTTATTTGAGCATCGTTGAATCTTATTCTTTTGTGTTTGGAAATTTATTAAAATCTCCATTTAGCGATTTACTTGATTTACTTTTCTACTTGTCGTAAAAACCATTGTGTGAGGTGAGTAGAAATATAACGATGCAGTTCAAAGAATATATTCAGTACAAGAAATGAATCCAAGATGCGAGTGGGCAAAACAAACGATCGAGATTAGTTATCATGATAAAGAATGGGGAGTTCCTTTACACAATGATAGGAAGTTATTTGAATTCCTGGTACTTGAGGGTATGCAAGCAGGTCTTAGTTGGCGTATTATTCTCCGTAAGCGCGAAGAATTTCGAAAGGCATTTGATAATTTCAGAGTTCAGAAAATAGCAAACTACGACAAGATGAAAATTGAACAACTTTGTTCCAATCCATCCATAATTAGAAATAAGAAAAAGATTGAGGCAACGATTATCAATGCTAATGCATTCCTTGAAATCCAAAAAGAGTTTGGCAGTTTTGATACCTATATATGGAATTTTGTAAGCTACAAACCTATACAAAATTCTTGGAAAAGATATAAAGAAGTTCCTTCAATGACACAAGAATCAGATCTCATTTGTAAAGATCTTAGAAAACGAGGATTCAAGTTTGTAGGTTCCAGGATATGTTATTCAATGATGCAAGCTATCGGTATGGTTAATGATCATACCATAGATTGTTTCAGATACAGGGAATTGAGTAACTAAGGTAGATATAATAAGTGTTTTTAATACCATATAGTTGAAAAACGTTATCCTCTCTATCCAAAATACAGAGATTGAGACCTTGGGTAATTTGAAGGAATTATTTGAATCTGACGGATTTGAGATTGAAACTAAACATGCAAAAAAAGACAGTAATCCTCAAGAAGTTGATAAATATGCAGCAATTGTCATTTTGGGAGGATACATGTCAGTTTACCAAAATCTACCTTATCTGGAGGAGCAACAAAAATTGATAAGAAATGCAAATCATCATCAAGTACCGTTACTAGGTATTTGTCTAGGCTCACAATTAATTGCTCAAGCGTTAGGAGGTAGGGTGTATAAGGGACAGCGAAAAGAGATTGGATGGTTCGAAGTAAAAGTAAATAATGAGGGAAGGAATGATATCTTTAAAGGGATAGCTAATGAGAGAATAAACGTATTCCAGTGGCATGGAGATACTTATGAACTTCCGAAATCAGCAATACTTTTGGCCTCCTCCAATTTGTATCCACAAGCATTTAAAGTTGGTAACTCTATCGGAATTTTGTTCCATTTGGAAGTAACCCCCGAAATGATCAGCAATTGGACACGGAATTATGGACCTGAGATGATTGAAGTTGGTGTAAGTACAGATTCTATTTTAAATAATAAAAAAGATGAATTCGATAAACTGGCAAATGATTGTAAAGTGGTATATTCAAATTTCTCCAAGATGATTTCAAAAGGGAACCGAAAAATTAGTTGATGTATTCAAGTTTTGGAAGTATTTATCTAAAAGCTACAATAATCCCTGATGTTGGATTGAGTTGAAAGTGCCAGCTTTTGAGCATTTTATGAAATTGAGAACGTAAGATTCAAGTAACATAAACAAAAAATGCAATATAGATGGCTATTAATTGTAATTTATTGTAAATATTATCCTAATTTTTGCATTTCAGTGCTTGAATGTAATCGAGTAACAAGTTTTTTATATTCAATTGTATTGTTATTTTGCGGGGTGTTGTTTGTTGCTATTTGATAAAAGTAAAATCACAAAAACTGAGGCACAGCATCATTTAACGCCAGCCAAACGATTACCATGGTGGTATGAACATTACAAGCGAATAAGACTATTTCCATGGTGGACTCGATATAATATCGGTCTTACCAAAGAAGCTTCCCATAAGGATAAAATACTGGAATTAGTCGCAAAAATGGACTTTGATATGAAGGCTACATCCAGAATCATAAGACATGCAGTTTCTGAATTTTCTAAAAATGGTCTAGGATCAGATTATCCCGGTTATCACACCATCAATCATAATCTTGAAGTTGCATATATTTCATTGATGTCTGCAATAAATCAAAAGTCAGAAAATAAATTCCTTCTAAAGGATATTAAAAATCTTTTTGTGGCTGCATTATTTCACGATTTCGATCCAAGAAAAGAATTTGAGAAACCCAATGAGGATAATATTGAACTTTTTATTAGAAACGATCAAAAACTAGCTAAACTTATTCAGTCTTTCGAAATTGATCTGAATATAGTGATTGCCCTAATACACAGAACTACGTATCCATTTTCTGGGGCGCAAAAAGAACATGCGCTTAAAAGAATGAATGAATTATTTAACCTGGCGGGCATAGATCAAGATGATACGGATACTAGGGAACATTACGAAAAGCTTGGACTATTCTTGTCTATTTGTGACCGCATTGCCGGATATTGTTTGGGTGATTTTAATTATGCCAAGGAACTGGCAAGACGTAACGCCCGTGGTATTGGATGGCATTCTCAGGTGATCAATGAAAAGTCTGTGGAGTACTTCGCTGCACTTAAACAAAGGGATGACAAAGATACCTTTGAAAGGGTGATACAGAGTTTACCCGTTGGATACAGGAAGAATTTTTTTGATAATGTTGAAGGTTTTAGGGAGGCATGGGAAAGAGAACTCGAGATTAAATCATCGTTGCGTAAGCATGAAATTAGCTTAGTTACAGTTGTTGAAAATACTATCAGTGAAAGGGATAAGATAAGTACGGATTTATGTGACACAATTATGAAGATACGTCACGAATATTGTACTCCTATGAATTTTCACGATAGAGAATTTCGTAAGTCTATTTGCGATCCAAGTACGATTCTCATAACTCTGAGAATCAACAGTGACGCCGGAGAGATTGCTGGCTATGTAAAAGGAGGTCCTTTGGAAAACCACAAGCCTAGGCATGGCGGATATGATGAAAGTTTAGGTAAAATGAATACCATTCATATGGAATCTCTCAGACATGGTACTTTGGATCAAAATTTAGGTAGAAAGAATTCAGTTTTTATGGAATGGATAGCAATTAAAACTGGATATCTTGGAGTAAAAGGAGGCCACATGCTCAGATCTGAATTTCTTAAAGAGGCAAGAAGACGTGGTTACAAATACGTCACAAGCTACTATCAAAGAGAACTAATTATCAATAGAAAGAATAAAGGAGAACCAATTGAGATAGTTCAACAGTATGATGCTGCTATGATTGATTATTATAGATTAGATCTATCTCAATTTGCTGAATCAATTTCAGTACAATAAATCGGACAGAATAATTTAGGTGATAATAATAGTATCCAGAGCTAACTAGCTTCTGTTACCATAATTCTTAATTGTCGTTTGATATTTTATGATAGAAATGATCTGCAGTGCTTGTGTATAGCCTACTTGCCAAATGTCGGAATCAGCAGTGAATTCCAAGAGGTAATAAGATTTCGATGGTAAGATTCCATTGATGTCAATGCTTGGGTATACTTTTTATGTTCTCTTTTGAAATATCAATTGAATTCAAAGCAATTTGATTCCATATTTCACATGCCCTTAAAATTTTCTGTAAATATATTTACTTGGTTTTTAATTTGCTCGGTATTATGGCTGACCTGTTATCAAAGTTGTTCCAATTATTCTCAAGAAAAGTACTTTGAAGATTGGATACATTCTGAATTACATTTTTTGTAGCTTCAAAGTATTCAACTTGAAGATTCGAAAGTGATTGAGCATATTGGGTTGAACTTTTGCGATCTCATTTGTGATATCAATTACACGATTTTGAATAGTCTCAATTACATCCTGAAGATAAGAAGTATTGTAGATGGTTTTTGACGCATTTGTTACAGAGGTCTGGTTTCTAGATTTGTTCTAAACCTTTTTTTACCGTTTAAGGGTAAACAATGGTGGTTTATAAACATTTAATATTACTTTGTATTAGATACGATCGATTGGAGTGAATCGATTAAAGGACTGATCCAATTTAATAACCTTCATTTCATTAGATATACATGTCTTTTCCAAGCGATATTTTTTCAAGAATGTTTACCGACAAGAATACACAGTTACTATATCCCAAAGAGGATGTTCCGGACCATGATATAGAGGATATCGTACAGACGAACATTTTCAAAGTTATGTTGAATAGAAGATCACAAAGAAAATTTGAGAAAAAAGATGTGGAAGACTGGAAGCTTGAAATGATTTTTGCAGCGGCTGATACTGCACCTACTGCAGGAGGCTTCCAGGGTTTCGAAATATATCACATTAAAAATGAGGAAACTAAGAGAAAGCTGGTAGATGCTGCTAACAATCAACCATACGTGCATGCGCCAGTTGTACTTGTATTTTGTATAAATCCCAAGAGAATAAAATTAAATTTTCCACCAGAGACGATCAGAAAATTCTCTCAACAAGATGCCACTCTTGCAGCGGCATATTCCCAACTTCCTGCGCATGCTTTGGGATTAAGCTCCATATGGATAGGCATGTTTGATGAAATTAAAATAAAAGAAATATTAGGTATAGAACTCTCGCCATCCTCTATACTTTGCCTAGGATATCCCGTAAAGATGCTAGTGCCAAAGCCAAAGAGGAAACTAAAGGACCTGATTCATGAAATTTAATTTTATCGGAAATCCAAAGAATTACTAGTCTATTTTATTGAGCGCTTCAATAGTAAGACTGGTGAGGACTCCACAGCATTTCTCTTTTTCCATTGTGCTCCATTGGGTAAACTAAATGTAAGAAAATTCTAAAAAATTATGTATTGAAGAAAAACTATGCATTATTGTTAGTTTGTTGTATCTCTTTATGAAATCTGGTGAGGAATTCTTGTATTCTTTTTAATTGAAGATTAATGGAAATTATAAAACTTTCAAGATCGTTTTCATTTTGTGGTTTACCATCTGCGAGAACCAGCTCACTCAGATTCAAGAAAGCCTCAATGTATGACAAAAATTCCATTCTGAGGGTATTATCGGTTAATTTGTCTCCAACCTGTCTAATAGCATCTTCTATCTCACGAATTCTGAATTTGCCGATAGGCATGAAATTCTGCTTAATAAAATAGTACAGCTGTTCGCTTGTCGCATCTCCCGAGATATAATCGATCAAATAATCCTTCAACTCTTGTTCTTTTTTCTGTATATATTCCAGGTGCTCAATGATTCTTTTACATTCAAACTCCTTTTTTGCTATTTCATCCAATCTTCTTTGTTCTAATAATGAATCCATCCTGGATGTTATGGAAGAAATTTTTGATAGCAGTTCCTCGGCCAATTTCGCAGTTTGTGATTGAACTCTATACACTACGATTGCAATTGCAATTCCAATGCATAGTTCAATAATTGTCGCCACCCAGTTGGGTATATCAAAAGCCAATCAGATAAAAGAACTCTACTTTAGAATTTATATTTTATAATATTCACTTTATTATCCCTACGAATTTACTATTTTTGAGCAATAAAATCCCTCTTTCGGAGATCTTGTTACATCAATCATCGATATAGAAACGATACTAATTTTACAAAATTTTTATGATATTTTCGATTATGATGAAGTTATTAAATGACATACCCATAGAAATTATGATGCGAAAAATTTATCTTTACTATATTTTATTTGGAGTAATATTTGCAGGAGTATTAATTTTCTTTATAAAACAAGAATCAAAGGTTCCATACGCGTTAGAAGTTGATGCTACGAAGGACACTACTGATATCGCTGGAACTTACTACAGAATAAGAGTTAATAATGTTGGAATCAATTCACTCTCGAATATTAGTGTGTATTTAGGGAAAAATGACATTCAGAATTTAGATACGCTTGCACCAGGTCAATCATTTTTCTTTTATCCAAAACCCGAAACAAACTTGGAAAAGATCAGTATAACCACCAAAGAGGGCATTAACGTGACTACGGACTACCGTACTCCGCTAAAAGGAATTGGTTTGCCAGGGAGCGGTAGGTAATATCGATGATGGTTCAAGAATTCATGTGCATGTGCGATGTCCTGAGAAAATAGTAAAATAGAGAGTGAAATAATCAAAACCATGTGGTTTTCGACTCTACCCTGGGGTTGCATACCGGAATTATCTCCAAATTGTATGGATATGACAAATTCTTCGAGTACATATTTGGGAATTGTTGTCGGGGCGTTAATTGGTGCAATTGTTAGTTGGTGGATTTTCAATAGGCAAAAAAAGACTTCTGATAAGCAGGATTATACACTGAATCGCATCGAACAATTAGAAAGCTACAACGAGAAACTGTTGGAAAAAATTAAAGATCTTGCAGAACATAAGGAAATAATCTTGGAAAAAATCTTGGACCTGAATAAAAAAATTGATTCTTTGCTTGAGGATAAATGAATTAGTAGGAATGTTGTATTAAATATTATAATTAGAAAATTTTCCTTTTAATAATCAGGATTGTGTATATCAAAAAATAAATGTACTACGCAAGTAAACAAAATTAAGATTTGGAAATGAAAAATTTATTTAGATTCCGGTTCTGTCTTATCTTCTATCAATTTGTGACTTTTTAGGAACTTATAAGCAATAAATACAATCAGGGCGATTATGACAAAGTCAATTATATTGGCAATTAGGTCTCCATATTTGAACTGTGAAGTACCTCCAGAAATAGTGGTAACATTTGCAGACATTTTTTCTAGAGATGCTGGAAGAAATAGGCCCACTGTGGGATTAACAATATCTTGAACAAGTGATGTTACTAGTCTGGATGCTGCTAAACCTATGACAAATGCAATAGCTAGCCCAATGATACCAAAAGTTTTAAGAAATCCAAAAAACTCTTGTGTAAACGATTTTGAATTGTTGTTACTCATGAATACTTACTTTACTAAACTAAATATATAAAGGTTAAGAGAATGTAAGAAACAATCCTATTAATAGAAAAAAATTTAGGAAATTCCCAAATTTGGGAATGACGATAAGGCGATGTTTAATTCACCCTGAATTTTCCTAATCTTGTTTGCATATTCATTCATTTTGGTATCATCGTTTTGAACTTTTGCTATTCGATACCCTTTCCAAGCTTTTCTCAAAGCTCCCCAACTTTGTCCTACAGTAAAACTCTGTCCACTTACGCTTGTATGAACCTGTCCTACTGGTTGGTTAGTTGTCATGTCGTTTTCTTGAATTGAGGCTAATGCCATGCAATAGAGAGAATAGAAATATACTTACAACAAATAGTCAGTTTTTTGAAATCAACTAGTAAAAAAAATTAGAACATTAGTTAATCTCAAGTATGTCCCTAAAACAATAGAATTATCAGTCATGATAATAATTACATCGTATATTTGATAATTAATGGTCATAAATTATGTTTTTTATCTAAATTACATATTTTCACTAAATTTTTTAGGATTTCTTCACTATTTCATTAAACCTTTAAATGACCTCGCAGGAATTCTTTGCTGTTGCATGAGAATAGCAATAAAATCCCAGATAAAAATAATTTTAGTAACAAACGTGCTTGCGCGTTATGTGGTAGAATAATTGAAAACAAAAAAGCTATAGAGGAAACAATAGACGGAGATAGATACCAGTTTGATTCCAACAATTGCATCGCTATATTTAAGAAATTAGCTAATCTATATGGACATGAGTTTAAGTCAATGAGTATCGAAGAACAATATATTTACAATCCTAATTGGGAGATTATTGTTCCGAAGGAACATGAATTTGGTATAAAAAATGATATAGAAACCGATGAAAATGAAACATTTCAAGTTATTAGAGATCCTTTTCAAGTGCAAGATCTGGTTTTCAAGTTAGTAGGGTCATCAAAAAACGAAATTCTAGGAATTTTTCCTACATCTAATGCATTCCATAGACAAGAAAGTATGGGCATGGTTCCTAAATTACAGCAACTTAAAGAAAAAAATGATAAATTAAGAATAAAAATTCTTACTCCATCTGATGATCAGATAGCCTTAATTTCACAAAAATTAAAAAATGAATTCGGAATCGAAATTATGAATCTTGAAGAATCTTCAAGGATCAGGGCTTCAATCTTGTTAGTTGATAGAAAATTTGTAACCTACACCGAATTAAAAGACGACACGAAAAAAACTTCTTATGAAGCAATTGGTGTGTCTTTTTTTTCCAATATCAAATCAACTGTCATATCTTATGTTACTATATTTGAAATCATGTGGAGACAGCAAGAACTATATCAACAAATATCCAAATTTGAACAGCAGACAGAAACATATGAGCAAGTCAATAGACAGTTAAACGAAACAATAAGTAATTTAAAACAGCAATTAAAATTTTAGCTGCAAAGAATGCTGCGGTTTTTTCGTCAGTGAAAGCTATAGAAAAATTCAGGCCGACTGAGATCCTTCAATATATTTCCAAAATTCAATTTTCTCTCCACAATCATCGCATACGTAAATTTCACATAGAGTCGGCTTAGTTGAGTTGGGTGTAACTTGAATTGTATCTTCCAGATAAAAAGAATCAGAAGAGCATTTTCTACACCAGTGACTGGAGGGTAATCCGGATGATTTTGTCTTCCTTTCTTCGTAAAGACTGATAGAATTTGAAATAATCATCCCATTTGATTCAAGATCTATAAAACCAGAGACAAATACCGTATTCATAGTTACTATAATAGGAAGTAAAAACATGATATTTTGCTCGTCACGCATAATTGTCATTGCAAGATATAGAACTAATATCATTAATAAGAATATCCATAGAAATATATCTCATTTACGCTGAAAAATCAGAAATAGTATATAATTGATGAACAATTACGGCTCCGAGTATGGCAGTTACCAAATTACAATATTAGGTATAATTCAACTACCATTTTTTCCAATAGATGGCAAAGTTTGAAAATATGTCCAATGAGAGCTTTTTAATCGTCTTAAACTTACTTAACTAGTGAAATACCTAAGTACTTGGATGACGCATAACATACTGGTGTGCCTTGTTAGTAAAGGTAGACAAGATAATAGAAGGAAACAAAATCAAAGTTATTGAACTTGATATCGATAATTATGGCTCAGTCATACCTCTTAGAGAATTAGAATTAAAGCTACCTAAAGATGATTCGATAATCAAAGCACTTTCATCCACTGAATATGCGGCAATTTTTACTCAAGCGGATATTGATGGAGTTGGTGAAACTATTATTTTAGCCAATAGCGTTTCACTCGATGAATTAAATGAAGAAAAAAAGAAGGCAATTGACACAATGAACAAAAAATAATGTGATTTTTATATTTAGTACAGCGATTTTTTCGTATATTTCACCGCAAAATGCCAGGAAACGGGATGTTAATTTTTCCAGTTAATGTCTCAATTTACTCTAGAAGAAACGCTTTTGTTGTGCAATTGTTAACTATAATTTTGTGAAGACTCTGGATTTCCTCAAAAGGGATGAGCTTGAAAAATTTCTGGTTCAAAGTGGAATAAGAATCGATGATTATATCAATACTGCATTGGATATGTCCACTGAAGTCCATAGTGGAATAAAAAGGGAAGACAATCAATCTCCATTTCTTGAAACACACATCTGGCCCGTTACGAGAGATGTAGTTAAGCACTATCTCATGGTTAATCGTAATATAACTAGTGTAGAAATAGTTTCCTCGATATTACATGATGTAATGGAAGATAATGACAGAATACTCGATTTGTACAAGACCAAAGAATACGGTTTTGATGCATATCTCAAATATAGATTTGGCAACAGAGTCTACGAGATCTGTATGGACCTAAAGATAAAACCCCTTGAAAATTTCCCTGGAGATGATGATCAGCAAAGACAACTCGTCAGATTCCATGATTACTGCAAAGGATTAAGCTCTGCTGACTATGATATCAAAGTCATAAAACTGGTTGATAGAGAAAATAATATGAAATTCATTAGTAATATGTCAAAGGTAGAGGGAAAACTAGTAAATAATAAAATTAAAAGATATCTACGTGAGGCTGAGGATTTTTACCTCTCCTTTTCATTACTGGAACCTTCTACGAAGGATCTATATCTAAAACTTAGAGAATCGTTTGAAAGTCTCAAATCATTGAATATACCTTAGTAAATTTTGACTGTCATTGGTCTTCTGGACAAGATAAGATAAGATGGAAATAGTCAAAATAAAAGGGTAATAGACCTTACACTCTAAAGTTATTCTATTATCTATATCTTTTACTTTGTACCTATTAGTTTAGAATTGTATTGTTAGATGTTGTTGAAGTCATATTAATTTCCGTTTCTGGTAATCCTGAAACTATTTGACCACGGATTTCTCCATTCTGAAATTCTCCTGAATGAACATTTACATATACAACACCATCGCTCATAAGACCGACAAGCTCGGAAAGTTCCTTACCTTTCAGAGGACCTTGCAGATCGTTTTGTGTTATATTTCCATTCAGTGATATTGTTGAGTTGTTGCCATTTTCAGCAGATTGTTGTCCAGATAAACTAACTACGATATCACCATTTTGTCCCGCACTCCCGTTATGTATATGTGCTCCAGATATCTCGTTCAGGCCCGTCAGGTTAATCCAATACGATACTTGTGTTCCATTGTCGTTGGTTTGGAACTTAGCCCATCCAGTTGCGCTCGAATCCGTTGGAGGAACTTCTTCATTGCCCGATAGAGTCGCAGAAAATGTCTCTCCCTCCTGTGCTTGAAGTGAACCCAAAGACCCGGCGACTGCACTAATTGATATAATTGCAGATAATATGGTTAAAATGGATAACTTGCGTTGTTGTGACATTAGAATATCATAGCACTATTCCTATAAATAATATCCCTACATCTTCAAAATTACCCCCAGAGGGATTCATCTAATATTTCTGACCACTTATCAATTTCTTGGAAATATCACAATCTCGAGTTAAGCGAGACCCATGGTTCTATCAAGTATCAAATAAAAAATAATAAAAGATTATTTAGTTTGATTTTGCGAATTTGGTAAAGGTAGTTGGAAGAATGG
>Ga0193715_1000052_pt1 | contig 30803 bp, 21 predicted proteins | sample U2m2metaG_FD_143040 | JGI IMG/M metagenome (GOLD analysis project Ga0193715, IMG submission 143040) | Soil microbial communities from a riparian zone of the East river system, Colorado, United States - U2m2 | ecosystem: Environmental > Terrestrial > Soil > Riparian zone | place: USA: East River... | reverse complement strand
GTAAATTAGAGAAAGAACAAAATTTTATTAGCTATTACAAGCAAAGCAATTTTTTATTTTTTCTTAAAAAAGTAAATGAAAAAGTATTTACTAAAAAAAATATTATTACTGGTATTATATATTCTATTTTAATATATGTTATTAAACTATGTTTTTTATATTTTAATTTAGATGTATCATTATACTATTTATTTATTCTTTTTTCAAAATTTTTCAGAGATATTATTAGTGAAATATTAGATATTTATTTAAATGATAATAATATGAAACTTCCTATTGGGAAAGATATTGATAAAATATATTCTAATAAAACTACTCAAAATAATAACAAATTATCAAATATTAATACAATGTGTTCTAATGAATCTGAAGGGGATATAGAAATGCCAGATGCTCCAGATTCTGTTTCTAATTTAGAATCTAGATCAGGTTCAACTACTCCAACACTTAGTAGAGAAACTACACCTACTCCAGCTTCAGTAGCAGTGGCAAGAGCAATTAATACTGCTGCTAAATTTGCTCTTGAATCTACTTGACCTTATAATATTAAATCAAATAGTTCTAATTTTAATTTAAGTAATTATTTAAGTTCTAGTAATACTAGTACCTCTCATTCTCCTATAGACATGGGAGAAGCTGCACAAAAAATTCAAACAATACGTTCATTACCTAAAGACATAAGAATACGTAATCCTTTTTTTTCAAATAATCCTGCACCAGGAACATTGACTTCTGAGGCTGAGGATCAATTTTATACTGAAAGTATAAAAAAGGAACATTTAACTAATATGCAATCTTTACGTAAAAATATATATGATGTATCTCCCATTGCTAAAAAAATAAATTTAAATTATTTAGATAAGGATCCCAAACTTGCTGAATTAAAGCAACGAGAATTTGAAGTTGCTGAAAAATATTTTAAAGGTTCTTATGATATTAATGATCCAAATATTCAATATTCTAAAAAATGTTTATCTGAAATAGCCTTAGCTAACTGTGTTCGTGGTGGTAAACATAATACTGAAGAATTAGATCAAATGCTTTTTGTAAGGGGAGAGTATTTAAAATTAAATTTAGCTTGAAGTAAAACATATTCACAAATGGTAATATATCAATCTCGTTTTTCTATGTTTCCTGATGATAATAATAATGGTAATAGTAATAACAATTTAAATAAATAATAAAATTAGTTGATCTTTATTAATATGACATTTATTATTTGTTAATTTTTATTTATAAAATAAATTTATTATAAATAGTATAATTAAATTAATTAGCGTGATAAAAATTATATTATTCATTATAAAAATTTATATTTTATATTGAATTAACTTTAATTAAGTAAAATAAAAGTATAAAAATTATATATTTATATTATATAAGAATAAAGTATATTTTGAAATAAAAATGTAAAACCCATACAATATATGAGATTATTAAAAAGCCATCCTTTATTAAAAATGGTAAACTCTTATGTAATAGATTCTCCTCAACCTTCTAATTTAAGTTATTTGTGAAACTTTGGTTCTTTATTAGCTTTTTGTTTAGTTATACAAATTATAACTGGTGTTACTTTGGCAATGCATTATAATCCTAGTGTTTTTGAAGCATTTAATTCAGTAGAACATATAATGCGTGATGTAAATAATGGATGATTAATACGTTATTTACATTCCAATACAGCTTCTGCCTTTTTTTTTTTAATTTATTTACATATAGGTAGAGGTTTATACTATGGGTCTTATAAATCTCCAAGAACTTTAGTTTGAACCATAGGTACTATAATATTTATATTAATGATAGCTACTGCATTTTTAGGTTATGTTTTACCATATGGACAAATGTCATTATGAGGTGCAACTGTTATTACAAATCTTATGAGTGCCATACCTTGAGTAGGACAAGATATAGTTGAATTTATTTGAGGTGGTTTTTCTGTTAATAATGCTACTTTAAATAGATTTTTTGCTTTACATTTTGTATTACCTTTTGTTATTGCTGCATTAGCATTAATGCATTTAATAGCTCTTCATGACACTGTAGGTTCTAGTAATCCTTTAGGTATATCAGGTAATTATGATAGATTACCTTTTGCTCCTTATTTTATTTTTAAAGACTTAATTACAATTTTTATATTTATAATTGTATTATCTCTTTTTGTATTTTTTATGCCTAATGTTTTAGGAGATAGTGAAAATTATGTAATGGCTAACCCTATGCAAACTCCACCAGCTATAGTACCCGAATGATATTTATTGCCTTTCTATGCAATATTAAGATCAATACCTAATAAACTATTGGGTGTAATAGCTATGTTTTCCGCAATTTTAATATTGTTAACAATGTCATTGACAGATTTATCTAAATTTAGAGGTATACAATTTAGACCTTTAAGTAAAATTGCATTTTTTATATTTATTAGTAATTTTTTAATATTAATGCAATTAGGTGCTAAACATGTTGAATCACCTTTTATTGAATTTGGTCAAATATCTACAGTTATATATTTTTCATATTTTTTAATTATAGTACCTTTAATTAGTTTATTTGAAAATAGTTTAATTGATTTAAGTACATTGAAAGAAAAAAAATAATTAAAATTTTAATATTAATATTATAATATTAATAACAATAAAAAGAGATGTGTTATATAAGGTTATATGTTTTGATTGCAGATCATAAATTAGAGGTTCGATTCCTCCATATCTCTATTTTTGTTTATTTGCATAAAATCTTTAAAAATTTTAATATGGCAAATTTATCCAAAGTTAAAAAATAAAAAATAAAATATAAAATATTTATTTTAATATAAATAAATTATTAGTAGCATTATTAATAATTTATTTATATTTAATTTATAGACAATAAAGGTTTCCTTTAAAAATATATTTGAATTAAATTTAAATGATACAAGCAGCAAGAATAATAGGTACAGGTTTAGCTACTACAGGTTTAATAGGAGCTGGTGTTGGAATTGGTGTAGTTTTTGGTGCATTAATAATAGGTGTTTCTAGAAATCCCTCATTGAGAGGTCAATTATTTTCTTATGCAATTTTAGGTTTTGCTTTTGCAGAAGCTACAGGTTTATTTGCTCTTATGATGGCTTTTCTTTTACTTTATGTTGCTTAGTTATAAAATAATTACTTTATTTTTTTTTTTACATTTATATAAATGTAATATATACTAAGTACTATAATATTAAATGTTTAAATGCTTTTTTAATATAAGTGAGTTAAAAATTTTTTAGTTTTATGTTATAATAATATAAAATAGTAGTATAATTAAAACAAAACAAAACAAAACATGTTATTTTTTTTTATGAAAGTTAAATTTTTTTTGTTTACTGTATTATAAAAAGTAATATCATAAATTAATATTAATAAAATTAATCTATTTATTTATAATTTATTATAAATATAGTTTATTCTAGATATAAATGATACTTAATCTAACAACCTTAATTTCTGTATTTGAAGTAATATTAATAACTGTGCCTGCTTTACTTAGTGTAGCTTTTGTAACAGTTGCAGAAAGAAAAACGATGGCTAGTATGCAAAGAAGATTAGGACCAAATATAGTAGGATATTATGGTCTTTTACAAGCTTTTGCTGATGCTTTAAAATTACTTTTAAAAGAATATATTTCACCTACACAAGCAAATTTAGTTTTATTTTTTCTTGGTCCTATTATAACGTTAATTTTCTCTTTATTAGGCTATGGAGTAATACCTTTTGGTCCAGGTTTAACTTTAAATGATTTAAATTTAGGTATATTATATATGTTGGCCGTGTCTTCTTTATCTACATATGGTATATTACTAGCAGGTTGATCTGCTAATTCTAAATATGCTTTTTTAGGTTCACTTAGAAGTACAGCCCAATTAATAAGTTATGAATTAATATTAAGTTCAGCTATTTTAATAGTAATTCTTTTAACAGGAAGTTTAAATTTAACTGTTAATATAGAATCACAAAAAGCTATTTGATTTATGATACCTTTATTTCCTATTTTTTTAATATTTTTTATAGGATCAATAGCAGAAACTAATAGGGCTCCTTTTGATCTGGCTGAGGCAGAATCAGAGTTAGTTAGTGGTTTTATGACTGAACATGCGGCAGTTATTTTTGTATTCTTTTTTTTAGCTGAATATGCTAGCATAGTTTTAATCTGTATATTAATAAGTATTTTATTTGCTGGTGGTTATTTATTAAATGTTTTACCTATAACTTATTTAATCCAATACTTTGGTATTGAATTTATAGCTGATCAAGAAAACCTTTTTTTTAATCCTTTAATTGAAGGAATTTTTTATGGTATTATTTTAGCCATTAAAACTTGTATTATGGTTTTTGTATTTATATGAGCTAGAGCATCTTTACCTAGAATTAGATATGATCAATTAATGTCTTATTGTTGAACAATATTATTGCCTTTAGTAATTGCATTTATAATTTTAATACCTTGTGTTATATATAGTTTCGATATTATTTGTAGTAATATATATTTATTATAATTTTTATATGACAAATTTTTATAATACATTAATTAATATAACCATATAGATATATGTGGTGTAATATTATATTCTATTTTTTTTGATAGTAATATAGTGTAATGTAAATAATATAATTATGTAATTTAATTTTTTAATACATTTTAGGTATAATATATGTTAACATCCCTTTTAATTATACCTATTATAGGTATATTGCTAATATCTATGACAGTATCATATAATGATACAGAAAGAAACATAAAATTAATAAAATTAACAGCTCTAACTATATCAATCATAAATTTAATTATATCTATAATTATGTATATAATATTTGATTTTAGTAATAATCAATTTCAATTTGTACAAGAATATCATAAAATAAATTATTATGATTTTTATTTGGGTATAGATGGTTTATCTATATATTTTGTATTATTAACTACAATAATAATACCAATTTCATTATTATCAAATTGAAAATCTATTACAGAAAACATAAGATCTTATGTAATAATAATATTATTATTAGAAACTTTATTATTAGCAGTTTTTTTAGTATTAGATATTTTGCTATTTTATATTTTTTTTGAAAGTATATTACCTCCTTTATTTATATTAATAGGACTTTATGGTTCAAATAATAAAGTAAGGGCTAGTTTTTTTTTATTTTTATATACATTACTTGGTTCATTATTTTTATTATTATCTATTCTTGTTATATCTTCTATAATGGGTACTACAGATTTTGATGCATTATTTAAAAATAATTTTAACTATTCTACTCAATTATTTCTATTTTATGGTATACTTATAGCTTTTGCCGTTAAAACACCTACTATATTCTTAAATTCTTGACTTCTAAAAGCCCACGTTGAATCACCTTTGGGCGGTAGTATTATTTTAGCTGCTATTGTATTGAAATTAAGTTTATATGGTATTTTTAGATTAATATTACCATTATTACCAAAAGCTGCAATAGATTATACATATATAGTTTATTTAATAGGTGTTATTACTATAATATATGCAAGTATTAGTACATTAAGAACCATAGACGTTAAAGAACTTATAGCATATTCCTCCGTATCACATGCTGCGGTTTATTTATTAGGTGTATTTAGTAATTCTATACAAGGTATAGAAGGAGGAATTATATTAGGATTGGCCCATGGTTTTGTATCATCTGGTTTATTTATATGTGTAGGAGGTATACTTTATGATAGATTTTCTACTAGATTAATTACTTATTATAGAGGTATTACTCAAATAATGCCTTTATTTTCTTTATTATTTTTAATATTATCCTTAGCTAATTGTGGAGTTCCTCTTACTTTAAATTTTATAGGAGAATTTATGTCTTTATATGGTGCATTTGAACGATTGCCTTTATTAGGCTTAATGGCTAGCTCCTCTATTGTATTATCTGCTGCATACACGATGTATATGTATAATCGTATTGCATTTGGTGGAAGATTAGCTGAATTAATTCGTATTAATGTACCTGACTTGAATAAACGTGAATTTTATATATTATTAATATTAGTACTTTTTACTATTTTATTAGGTATATATCCTGTATTTATATTAGATGGTTTACATTATTATGTATCCTCTTTAATATATAATATTTAAATATTAATAATTATATACATATATATGATATCATTATATTTATAATTAAAAAGAATTTTTATTTTATATAAAATAATGATGTTTTTATGTCTAATATATAAATATACATATACATATGCCACAATTGGTTCCATTTTATTTTGTAAATCAAGTTATATTTACATTTATAATTTTAACTATTATGATATATATTTTCTCAAAAAATATATTACCTAGATTCGTTCGTTTGTTTTTAACTCGTATTTTTATTAGTAAATTATAAAAATTAGAATAAAAAAACAATTTTTTGTATACTTAATTAGATATTATAATTTAAAAATTTTGAATTACAATTTATTTAAATAATCAATTATATTTAAAAGCTACAAGTCCCTTAGAACAATTTGAAATTAGAGATTTTATATGTTTAGATTTACCTATATTAGCTAATTTACATTTATCTTTAACTAATATCGGTTTCTATTTAACCTTAAGTGCCTTAATTATTTTAGTTTTAAATATTATAACTACTAATTATAATAGATTAATATCTAATTCTTGATCTATTAGTCAAGAATCAATATATGCAACTATACACAGTATAGTTATAAATCAAATAAATGCAACAAAGGGACAAATATATTTTCCTTTTATTTATACTTTATTTATTTTTTTATTAATAAATAATCTTATAGGTATGATTCCATATAGTTTCGCATCTACTTCGCATTTTATATTGACATTTTCAATTAGTTTTACAGTAGTATTAGGTGCTACAATATTAGGTTTTCAACAACATGGTTTAACTTTTTTTTCACTTTTTGTACCAGCAGGTTGTCCATTAGGTTTATTACCTCTATTAGTTTTTATAGAATTTATTTCATATTTATCAAGAAATGTATCTTTAGGTCTAAGATTAGCAGCAAATATTTTATCTGGTCATATGCTTTTAAATATTTTAAGTGGGTTCACTTATAATATAATGACTTCTGGATTTATTTTTTTCTTATTAGGTTTTGTACCTTTAATATTTATTATAGCATTTTCTGGTTTAGAATTGGGTATTGCTTTTATACAAGCACAAGTTTTTGTTGTATTAACTAGTAGTTATATAAAAGATGCATTAGATTTACATTAAATATTTTATAATATTTAAAATAATATATAAGCATTAATTATATAAGCAATAATTAAATAATTAAATTTATTATACATTATTATAGTTTATATTAAGTATATTTAATTAAAAAGTGATACAAATACAATTATATATAATATAGAAAAGTCCCACTTATAATAAGCATACACAAATTGTATGTGAATATAAAAATCTTGGTATTTTACAGAAAATAAAAATTATATATAATTTTTATATAATTGCGAACTTAAAAGCCTAATGTTAAATCATTATTTAGATAATTAATATTTAACAAAACTGAACTGGGCTTATATGTATCCAAAACAAAACAAAACAAAACAAATTTAATTTATAAATTAAATATAAATAGATTATTAGTGATAATAAAAAATTATTATTAAAAATTAATGAGTTTGATGATGGCTCTGAATGAACGCTATCCAAATGCTTGACACATGCTAATCGTACGTCTAATTTAAAATTTTTTTAATTAGAAGTGGTGTACAGGTGAGTAAATGATATTTTGGCTACTTTAGAGTAAAGAAAAATAAATTCTTTATAAAATTTATAATATTAGATATAAAAATAAAGGAAGGAAAAATTATGATAAAATTTATACCTTCTGCTCTAAAATGTTAATTAATATTTCGGAGAAGTAATAATTAAGGTAATAACTTAATTAGCTATAAGTCCGTAGTCGTGATTGAAAAGTCGATCGACCACATTGGGTCTGAAAAAACTCCAATACGCAAAGTACAGCAGTGAGGAATATTGGTCAATAGCCTAAAGGCTGAACCAGCAATTTGGAAGAATGAATAGTATTTGCTAGTTATATTAATATTAATATAATATCGATTATATCGAATAAAATTCTAGATAGAGAACTGATAATGACAATTCTATATTTACATGTCTTGACCAAATCACGTGCCAGCAGTCGCGGTAATACGTGAAAGACTAGTGTTATTCATCTTTATTAGGTTTAAAGGGTAACTAGACGGTTGATTTAACTAAAGTAGTACAAATTAACTAGAGTTTAATAAAAGAAGGAAAGAACTTATGAAGTAGAGATCAAATTCTCCTATATTATAAGGACAGATTGCGGCGAAAGCAACCTTCTATCTAAAAACTGACGTTGAGGGACGAAGGCTTGGGTAGCAATAAGGATTAGATACCCTCGTAGTCCAAGCAGAAAATTATGAATGTCATAGGCTAGACTTAATTTAATAAATTTATTATTTTAGTTTAGTTTATAAATGAAAGTGTAAGCATTTCACCTCAAGAGTAATGTGGCAACGCAGGAACTGAAATCATTAGACCGTTTCTGAAACCAGTAGTGAAGTATGTTATTTAATTCGATGATCCGCGAAAAACCTTACCACAATTTGAATGTTATTTTTACTAATATCACAAGTGTTGCACGGTTGTCTTCAGTTAATGTCGTGAGATTTTGGTTAGTTCCAATAAATTAACGTAAACCCTTACTTTATTTATTTTTATTTATAAAGTAGATCACCATTATATTGGACATGATAAAAGGGACCAAGACAAGTCATCATGACCTTAATATTGTGGGCTATAGACGTGCCACATATATCTATACAAAAAGATGCAAAAACGTGAGTTTAAGCTAATCCTTAAAATAGAATATAATATGAATTGTAGTCTGTAACTCGACTACATGAATAAGGAATTACTAGTAATCGTGAATCACCATGTCACGGTGAATTTACTATCAGTTAGGTACTAACTACTCGTCAGGCGCTGAAAGGGATATGTGCAATAAGTTTGATTATATAATTAATGTTTATAATAATCTATAGATTATTACATATTATTATATAATTTTCGTATGCATGATTTTAATTAGTGTTAAGTCGAAATATGGTTCGTGTAGTGGAAATTGCACGGGTTAGATTAATATTAACAATATATTTTATATATTAATACTTGTATTTATTAAATACAAATAATCTTTTATTAGGAAAACACTTGAAATTTAAGTTTGTTTGGTTCAAAACCAAAAAAAGATTTTTATACATAAGGAAGGTTCCGTGTGTTGGTAATCGGGTTGAGCTGTAAACTCAATAATGAATAATTTTCGAAGGTTCGATTCCTTTTCTTCCTATTAATACTATATAAATACGTGTTAGCTAAATAGGTATAGCATTGTGCTACGGACACAAAGACTACAAGTTCAACTCTTGTACACGTTTATACTTACAAATTGTTTAAATATTACTTTATAGCCTTTATAGCTCAACGGTAGAGCGAAATACTGTTAATATTTTTATAGGTGTTCAATTCATCTTAAAGGCTGTCTACTAGAATAAAAATAATTATTTGTGCCATTATATTCTCTAAAAATGAGTGGTAAAAAAAATATTTCATATTTTATTGCTTTGTGCAACACTAAATATTGAAATGAGAAAGTAAATATTTTTAATATTATGTATAATTTATATATTTTAACTGAAACTTATACTAATGGTTATAAAGCTGAAATATTAGATTTATTATCATTAATTGCTATCATTTGTGGTATATTTGTTATAATAACTAAAAATCCCATAATATCTGTATTATTTTTAATAGGTTTATTTTTAAGTATATCAGGTTATTTAATATTTTTAGGTATAAATTTTATAGGTATATCTTATTTATTGGTTTATGTTGGAGCTGTATCTATATTATTTATATTTATTCTAATGTTAATTAACATTAGAATATCTGAATTATTAAGTGAAACTAGTAATAGTATACCTTTAGCTATAATAACTACAATAATCTTTAATTATTCTCTTTATCAAGTATTACCTTATGATATTGTAATTATTAATAGTTATATTAATAATATTAATAATATTTTTTATGATATTTTATACAAAAATTATAGTGATTATTTAAATAAGACTTTTAAATTTAATGATAATAATATTATAATGCTTGTAACATCCAAATCTTGAGATGGTAATTTAGCAGAAACTTCACATATCACTACTATAGGTAGTATAATATATACTAGTTACTCTATTTGAATAATAATAACTTCTATTATATTATTATTAGCTATGATTGGTGCTATAGTTATAACAATTAAACAAAGAAATTAATAATACCAAAAAAGAATTAGCTCAATGGTAGAGCAACCGTTTTACACACGGAAGGTTGGGTGTTCAATTCACTTATTCTTTAATAATTAAAAAACAATTGTTTTTTAAACAAAATAATATTTTAAATAAAAATTATAAATGCATAATATAACAAAAACTATATATATATAACATATAATATATGATTAGCACAACAAGAAGTAAACTTCAAGGCCATCCTTATCATTTAGTTTCTCCTTCACCTTGACCTATATATACTAGTATATCTTTGCTTACTTTAACTACATCATTTGTTTCAACTATGCATGGTTTTAATGGAGGACATTACTTTTTAATATTAGGACTAATATTATTAATATATTCTATGTTTTTATGATTTAGAGATATAATATCAGAAGGTACTTATTTAGGTAATCATACATTAGCTGTACAAAGAGGTTTAAATATGGGTGTTGCTTTATTTATAGTTTCTGAAGCTTTATTTTTTTTAGCAATATTTTGAGCTTTTTTTCATAGTGCTTTATCTCCAATCATTGAATTAGGAGCTCACTGACCTCCTAAAGGTATAGATCCTATTAATCCTTTTGAATTACCTTTATTAAATACAATTCTTTTATTATCTTCAGGAGTAACAGTTACTTATTCTCATCATTCTTTATTACAAGGAGATAGAAGTGGAACACTATACGGTTTATTTTTTACTATAATATTAGCTATATTGTTTACAGCATTACAAGGTATAGAGTATACAGTTTCTTCCTTTACTCTATCTGATGGTACTTTTGGATCCTGTTTTTATTTTGGTACTGGGTTTCATGGTCTTCATGTTATTATAGGTACAATTTTCTTAGCTGTCGGAACATGACGTGTTTTAGCTTATCATTCCACTGATAATCATCACCTTGGTCTCGAATCAGGTATTTTATACTGACATTTTGTAGATATAGTCTGGTTGTTTCTATTTGTTTCTATCTATTATTGAGGTTCTTAAACAAAATTTTGTATTATTAGAGATTTTAGTCTCTTTTTGAAAATATATATTATAAATACTCATGTTAAATAAATCTACACTTAAATCTAATATATTAGCAGAATTTAACAATATCTATTTAAATCATAATATGTCTCATTTAAATAAAAATGATTTTCATCATTTTATAAACGGTTTGTACCAGGCAGAAGGAATTGCGGGTGCTTATTTTCCAAAAACAAAGAGTTTGAATGTGAGATTTTTGTTTTCTTTAGGACAAAATTATTCACCTGAAGCACTTAATGTTTTTCTTTACATACAAAAACATTAAATGTAGGTAATGTTAAGTTAAACTTTAAATTTAAAGTTTAACCGCATATCAGATACTATATATCTAATACAGAAGATATTTTTGAAAAAGTATTACCTTATTTTTCAGTATTGTATGGTCAAAAAATTTAGATAAAATAAAAAGGGATCTTAATTTAAGGGTAAAATACACGACTTTTAATCGTAGCATATGAGTTCGAATCTCATAGATCTCATTAGGGAATTTTGTCTCTTTTTGCTTTATTTTATTAAATATGAAAAATTTTTGCAACTCTTTTTGATTGTTTATTGTTTATCTTTTATTGTTTATTTGTATAATGTTTATTATATATATATGTGTAGATTATATATGCTTACTTTATTTATTCGATACTTCTACTTTACTTTGTGAAGGAGGAGGAATTAATGGAGAAATATATCAAAGTGATTGCCCATGTAAAACTAAAAAAGATTCAGAAGAGTATTTATCGTCTGGAAATATTGAAAATGATACATCTGGTTTGAATAATTACTGTTCTAGGTTTAAGCGTAAATTATTTTGAAGTCTATGAGATGTTAAAGTGTTTAAAAATACAGTTTCTTGAATATTAAGCCGTAGAAATCCTAGTAAAGCTAAAGAATATAAGCATCCCAAACATTTTACACCTATATTTTATGACTTAGGAAAGAACTTTAGAAAATAAAAATTATTTAGAGAAAATATCGTCTCATTTTATATTAGTTATAATTTAAATCTATGTTAAACTATTTTTTATATTATATGTTCAGAAGAACAATAATTATTCGTATAATTTGTATACTTTTTATCTTAATTTCTTATTTATATTTTGTTAATCTCGACCCTATTTTGTGTGAAGATCACCCTAATAGTTCTGAATCTGCACAGATTAATTTAAATCCTGAAGCTGTATATTTTGGATTACATTCTATACACAGTCAATCTGCTTATTCTATGCTTTTAAATTCACACTATAATTTGGTTACTTTATTGGATGAACAACTGAATGAGTGACGAAATTTACAATTTTTGAGTAATCAAGAAGATTTGTTGTTAACAAATAGACGTGTTTCATTGCAACAAAGTATTTCTGATTTGCGTAGCAATATTACTAATTTACATGATAGTGTAATACGATATAGTAGTGTTTATCCAGATTCGTTCAGAAATTATGGGGATTTTATTTTATATTCTTCGGGTTCTTATATAAGTGAAGATATGGTTGTAGGTATAAATGAAACTCCTATATACATTTCTAATCAAGTAAGCCATGAAGTTTCTAGAAATATTACTGACAATACTATACAAGGTAATATATCAGATAGAGTACATCCTGCTATTGCAATAAATGAAACTTTAAACATGAATGAGGATGTTTCTGAAATAATTATTCCTAAAGTTGGTATGTCTAATAAAATTAGATTATGTTTTTCTATATTAGGTGGTAAAGTTAATAGGGTTTATGTTAAATATCATGGTATAGGTAAACGTAAATTAATGTGAAACTTATGAGAAAAAGATAGAGGTAAATATTGTTGCTATAGAGATTTCAAAAAAAATTTTGATCCTAATATGAAAATTTTTAAAGTAATATATAAGGATACAAAAATAGACTTAAAATCTGATATTAAAAATTTACTTAACAGAGATGACCCCTTTGGAAGATCTTTAAATAATAGAAATGTTAGTAATATTACAAATTTTGCAAATAATAGAATATAAAATTAATTCTATTATATTTATATATAATAGAGGGTTATTGTCTCTTTTTAAGTTAAGATAAAAAATATAAATTTTATGCTATTTACGATTAATAAAAAAGATAAATTGGTTAATATAACTTTTTCATATTCTTTTTTAAAGTGACAAGAGAAAGTTATAAAAAAATTTGGTTATATTACTATATGTACTTTATTATTTCTTATCCTTATATTATTATTATTATTTTATTTGTTGTTATTTGTATTTAATTTCTATATACTTTATCAAGCATTATACAATGTTTTTAATGCAACTGTATTTATAAATGATAATGAATATGAAACATATATTACAAATTTTCAATGCAATACTAGTAAACCAAACACCAATCATTTAGAGAGATTTATAGAGTTATTTCTATCTGATTCTTCAATTAAATATTTCCCTAGTTATTTTGTAGATATAGGTATAAAAGATAATAAATACTTTATAAATAATTTTGTATCTAATATTAATAACAATAAGTTATCTACTATGGAATATATTTATTCGCAACAATTTATTTTATCTAATAGTAACAGGGTTCAATTATTAAACAATATGAAAGATTTAGAAATGCTATATAATATTTATTATGAATATTCAAATGATATTAAATGAATTATTAATAATAACCCTTTAGTTACATATAAAGATCTAATTAACTAAAAATACTATTACTATATATATATATATATTACTATATTATATATATATATATATTTAATATAAAATATATAATTGAGTACAAAATTGCTAAATTTTAAGAGAATTATGTCTATTTTTAAATTGAGATAAAAATATTGTCTTTTTATCTTTTATAATTACATTATTAAGTATTATAAAAATCATAACTTTTATAATATATTAGAGGAATTCGCCTCTTTTTTTACACTTTTTTTACTACTATAACAGATATTATGAATAACAACAAAAATTATCTTAATACCAATACAACTAATAATAATTTTAATATTGCTAATAATAACAATAACAACAATAACTATTCTAATGATAATAATAATAACATGTCTAATACTGATTTCTTAATTAATAATAACTACACGAGGAAATATAAACATAGCTGATCCTTCTGATTTTACTAAATTCAACTTTTTTGTTAATACATCAGACGTACTTTTTACTTTAACTATAAATAATTTAGTTAAGGATAAAGTTAATAATTTAATAGGAAAAATTATAATCATAAGGGAAGATCAAGAAATTGATTTGTTTGAAATAGCTAAACTTTTGGATTTAATGGGCATTGATAAGCTGAATATTATAGCTATTAATCCTTTAGGCACTTTAGAAAAAATCAATTATATAAAAATTAAGGAGCCTTCTATAGTCAAATATCTAGAAGTAAATGCAAATGACTTCGTTTCATATTTAAATAATCCATCTTACAATTTTTTAGATTATAATAAATATACATTATACATTATAAAAGAAGGAAGTTATATGGATATAAAAAGCATATTTACTAAAATAAATGGTTTTGATACAAATATAGGAAGAGGAGGTTCTCAAAAAGCTCACATGATTTCTCCATTAGATTTAAGATTGTCTTGTTATTTAATGGCAATATTTAAATTTGATTTTAAGTATATATCATATTTAAATACATTTAACGTTGTAACAAAAGATAGATATTTACCTTTTATTGAAAAAAAAACGATCATAAGTTAACTGGCAAACAAGTCGTCTACCACACGAAAATTATTGATTCGAATTCAATTGATCGTAATATCAAATTAGGTTAATTATGATTTATTAAGAGTATGGTTAAATAGGGTTAATAACTTAATTGGTAAAGGGTTTCCTTGTCAAGGAAATAGATGCTGGTTCGAGCCCAGTTTAACTCGTTATATAACTAAAAGGAAAAGTTGCTATTGGCAGGGCAAGGCATCTACTAAATGTCGTGCGATAAGCACTGAACGTTCGAATCGTTCTTTTTCCGATAAATATTGAATTGAATATTAGTTAAAATTAATATAATCAATATTTTTGATAAGAGATTTACATAAAAGGGAAAATTTGCTATTGGCAGGGCAGGATATCTGCTAAATTATCGTGCGATGAGCACATGAATGTTCGAATCATTCTTTTCCCGAGAGCTTAATTATGTTTAAATTGTTATTAGTATAAGAATTGTTTTAGGTTTATATGAACCTTTTTATTAATATTTTATAAAATTATAATAATAGAAATCATGAATAAAATAAAAAATATTTTAAATCCCAATTGAGTAACAGGTTTTGTAGATGGTGAAGGGTGTTTTACAGTGAAAATCTGTGAAAGTGATTCACGAAAAATAGGTTGAAGAGTTGAAGCAAGTTTTCAAATAAATTTACATGTCAGAGATAAATCTCTGCTTTTACAAATTAAATCATTTTTTGGAGATATTGGTAATATTTATACTATAAATAATAAGATGGTATTGTATCAAGTTAGTAAATTAAATGAGATAACACAAATTATTATCCCGCACTTTCAAAATTATCCATTAATCACTAAAAAACAAAGCGACTTTCTTTTGTTTAAAAATATTGTAGAATTAATGAATAAAGGTAAACACTTGAAAAAAGATTCTTTAAATGAGATTATTAGTTATAGGGCCTTATTAAATAAAGGATTATCAGATAAATTAAAAACATCTTTTCCTAATATAATTAAGATGGTAAAGATTAAAATAGACCTTCCTAGAGATATAGATTCAAATTGGATTGCTGGTTTTATTAGTGGAGAGGGTTGTTTTAAAGTGGGTTTACGTAAAGCTATGGATTGTAAAAATGGTTATAATATATGATTAGCAGTAACCATTATTCAACATTCTAGAGATAAAATACTGATGAATAATATAGTAGATACTTTGAAATGTGGAACTGTGTATAAGCATTCTAAGAATGCTGTAGTATTAACAGTCTCTAAATTTGAAGATATAAATAACAAACTAATTCCTTTGTTTAATAAACACAAGATTGAAGGTGTTAAAGCTCTTGATTTTGGAGATTTTAAAAAAGTAGCAGAATTAATAAATAAAAAGGCTCATCTTACATTTGAGGGGTTAAAACTTATACAAGAAATAAAATCCAGAATGAACAATAATAGAAAACATATTTAATATATAATATAAAATATAACAAAGAGTATAGTTTTAATTGGTAAAACCATAAGCTTCAAACTTATATTTCCTAGTTCAAATCTAGGTGCTCTTGATTTTTTCAAAGATTCATTAGCTTAATTAGGTAAAGCGCATTTTTGATAAGGATGTGTTCGATGTTCAATTCATCGATGAATCATTTAAAGTATTATATTAAATATATTTAGATATTTATCTATTGATTTTATTTTTAAAATATAAATGAATATAATATAAAGATTATATTTTATTATTTTTATACATAATATATGTTGAATTCAAAGAAAGTTGACTGAGTGGTTTAAGGTATCTAACTTGAGATTAGAAGAGAGTTTTATTCTCCACAGGTTCAAATCCTGTACTTTCTGAAAACGTTCGAATCGGATATTTTCTGATATTATATTTAAATATAACATATGATTAGCGGATTAGAGCCAGGTGGTGAGGCGGGTTTTTTGGGTAAATCATATTTTAAGTTCAAATCTTAATAATCCGATTTTTATTATAATTAATATAATAATTATATTATTAGTGTATAGTGATATGAATTTTTTTTTCTATATTAATTTGTTTAATATAGAATAGTATAAAAAGAAACTATTATGGATACATAGCTATATATTAAAGAGAGAAAATTTAATGTCTACTATTAATAGTAGACGAGCTCTTAGATAAATTAATTAATTATAAACAAAGTAAATTGAAATATCTTATTAACTTTAGAAAAAATAAATCAAACGAGATTCTATTATTAGTGTGAATGAAAATAGGAAAGTCTATATCTATTTTGATATTATAAAAATAATATTAAAAAAGAAAAGTAAAATGGATAAAATCTGTTTGAAATAATAGGGGAACCTTCCTCTAAGACTATAATATAATATATAAGCAATAGTGACAAGTACCGTGAGGGAAAGGATTGAAATAGTAGTTTTATAAGCAGCTCAAGCAATTATTTAAAAATAGTAAGAGCGTACCTTTTGCATAATGGGTCAGCAAGTTAATATTAGATGCAAGCAATATTGCCTAGATAAACCAATTGTAATTCAATGAATAAGTATCTAAAATTAGACCCGAAATCTAGTGATTTTACCATAATCAGAATTATAAAAGTTCGAACGGGTTATCGTTGTAAAGATATCCGAAGAATTATGGTAAGTAAGTGAAAGACAAAACTGACTAGAATAGCTGGTTTTCCACGAAACCTATATAAGTAGGTAGTTCAAATAACATCATAGTAGGTACATAACTGTGATCTCAGACAATAAATTATTAATTATTAATAATTTTGTATATATCGGGGGATCGTGAAGATTTTATCGGTGAGTATTTGCACTCGGAAGGACAATGATGGATATTGAATAATCAGACATAGTACGATAAGGTTGTATGTCTAAAGGGAAACAGCCCTTAACAAGAGTTAATAAGGTTCCAAAATTATTGTTAAGTGAAATAAAGGAAGTATTTATGTAATACGACCAGGAAATAGGCTTAGAAGCTGCCATTTTTTGAAGACCTCGTAACAGAGCACTGGTTTATATTATTGTATATAATATTTTCATAAAAGCACCGAAAATTTAACGGATCTAAAACAATATACCGATACCTTGTTCATATAAATAAATATTTATTTGTTTATTTATTTATGAGGTAGTGGAACATTGGATATATAATAGATTATTTCTTTTTAAAAAATAATAAAAGATATTCCAAGTGATAATGCTGACATGAGTAACGAAAAAGGATATATTATCCTCGCCTTAAATTTATGGTATTTAATTAAAGTAACGGCCTCTAAGATTAATAGTCTAAAGGCGTAGTTTTTAATCGATGAGTTAAACTCACTATTGTTTAACCATATTATTTATAATATATTGTGTGATTTAAATTATTTAAATTCATGTTTGCGAATTTATTAATATATAACTATTAATAAACATGTAATTAATGTATTAATAAATCAATAATAAAAATAAATTAAACTTAATATGGTTCAGGAAAAACCAATAGTTATTATAAAATAGGAGTATATATAACCTATGTATAAAAAAAAATACAATGTGTAATATTAATATATTATATACTGTATATAAAGACCGTACCTAAATACTACCTCAAGTAAATAAGTAGAAAATACGAAGGCGTTTGAGCAAACAATCATTAAGGAACTCGGCAAATTAACCACCGTAACTTCGGGAGAAGGGGAGCCATTTTAATTAACATTAATGTTAATTAAAAAGAGGAAGCATAAAATAGTGTTGTACGACTGTTTAATTAAAACAAAGCACTTTGCAAAAGATTTTGAATCAAAGTATTGAGTGTGAATTCTGCCCTATGTCGGTTATATAACTAATTAATTTAATTAAGTATAATAAATTAAATTATGATGAAACCAACGATCAATGGCGGCCTTACCTATGAGGGTCCTAAGGTAGCGGAATACCTTGGCCGTTAAATGCGGTCTTGCATGAATGATTTAACGATACAACAGCTGTCTCAATGATTGGCTCAGTGAAATTGGAATAACTGTGCAGATACAGTTTATCTCTAGATAGACGAGAAGACCCTATGCAGCTTTACTGTTACTAATAATTAGATATGATATAATTTTTATATAGTGTATAAGGTAATTGATTAAGTTTAATTGAAACACCTTTTTTTAATTTGTCTTATCTTCTTTTTATTATTCTTATATTTATATATAAATATAAAGATTAAGCAAGCTAGAAATGGCGAGTATATAATAAAAAGGACTTAGTTAAATAGCTAATAAAATGGTTTTATATATTTAAATATAAGTGTTTATATTTAAATACCTATGTTATTACACCATATTAATATTTTCGCTATATTATTTGTATTATGCATTAATATTAGAAGTACATTTATTAGAAGGCAGTTTATGCGGGGCACAGATCCCATAAAAAGTACCTGGGTATATCCAAATATTGTAAAAATATTATTTTTACAATAGTTATTAATTATAATATAATTAATTCTATTATTATTCTATTAGGTTAGAACTATTATTTTTATAGTAAGATTTTAACTATAAAGAAAATAGTTGTAAATAAAGTATTAATGTATTTTTTGTAATACTTTTTAATTATTATATAAATTATATTTTTATATAATGATATTGATTTATACTTATCAAGTTTAATGGCTTAATCTTGCTTTACTGTTTGATTTACACATCTATCAGTCGCGTAAGCGGGGCATATGATCACAAGATGCTTTAAGGAAAGGTCTTGGATTATTGAAAAAGCTACGCTAGGGATGTTAGTCCTCCAATGTTTTATAACATAAATAATTGGCAATTTATTGGGAAAATTTCAAGAATAACTTTTAAATAAAATAATATATATTTAATAGGTGTACTTGAAGCGAAACTTACTATAATTTTTATAAAAAGTAAGAACGTTCAACGACTATATTATATATATATGTATTCAAATCTCAACATCTTAGTATTAAAAATATAAATTTTATTAAATATACATTAGTTATACTAGTGTTTAGTATATATGTATTTTTAGTTAAAAATTTTAAAATTTAAGTAAAAAAAAAATGCAAAAAAAAAACTCCAATAATAATAATAATACATCTTTATTATTTAATAAAAAAATATGTAATTATAATAAAACAACGTGTTTAAAGACAAATAAAAATTTGGGTATTGTTAAACATTTTTCTTATATAAATAAAGAATGAATAAATAGTATATATTCTTTTAATAAAAATTACATTAAACATTTACCTATTAAAGATAATATATTAATTAAAATAATAAAAAGTTATTTTAATTTATTTAGTTTTGATAAACGAAGCTATGTTAATTTAAAAAATATACATGTAAAATTAAAAAAATTGTCTATACTAAGAATATTTGTAAGTAAAGCAGAAATAAAACATACAAATACTAAAGCTATAATAACATTATATGTATATAATATGCAAAAAAAATATTTATTTAATAAAATAAATAATAATATAATATCAAATAAACTAAAAGAAAGAGTAGAACTAATTGAAACGCAAAATTCGAGAATTTTTGAACAAATAGAGAAGGAAAAAATATTAATAAATAGTTCCAATATATTACAAAATACTTTTAATAGTTATGTGAATCAATATTATAAAGAACTTATAAAAAAATCTCTTGAAAAAGAAATTTTTACAATTTGTACTAAACAATTATTACATTTTAATAAATCTAAATTTGAAGATACATACTTGATTAGATTAAATAATATAGTTAAAAACATATATTCTAAAAATATAGAATTTAATATAATAAATCTTAAATATATACAATTAAACAGTGATATTATGGTACAATCTATAATTTTAAAATTAAAAAGGAAAAAAACTCATTTATTAAATATTTTAAAAAAATTCTTTAAAACATTTAAATTATCACCTTTAAATAAAGTAATTTTAACTCAATATTTTGAAAATAATTTAAATAAAAAAATACTATATAATATAAATGTTTTTAACAAATTAAATAAAGATAATTTAAATCAATCTTTATTTAACATATTTACTTTAAAGAATAATAACATAGGTTTAGAAACTTTATTATTAAATTCTTTAAAATATAAAAACATTAATGGTTTAAGATTAGAAGCTAAAGGTAGATTATCTAAACGTCGTACAGCTTCTAAATCTGTATTTAAATTTAAATATAAAGGAAGTCTTAAAGATTTAGATTCTTCTTATAAAGGTTTATCTACAACTAATACAAGAGGACATATAAAATCTAATATGCAATATACAATGTTAAATTCAAAAACACGTAATGGATCATTTGGAATTAGAGGTTGAATTAGTAGTAAATAGTTAATAAATATAATATACAATACATATTAGTAATTTTCGTTGCATTCATTTTAAATTTATATTTACATAAGATGAAGAAATAGTCTGAACCATTTTATAAAAAATGGTTAAAAAAAAATAAAAGTATACAATAATATACATATTATTGTATTTTAATAAACTAAATGAACAGGCTAATTGCGCAAGAGAGTACAAATTGAGTGCGCAGTTTGGCACCTCGATGTCGGCTTAGCTCATCCTCATGAATGCAGAAGTTATGAAGGGTTCGACTGTTCGTCGATTAAAGAGCTACACGAGCTGGGTTAAATACGTCGTGAGACAGTATGGTTTCTATCTTCTAGAGATAATTGGAATAAAATAAGGATATCCCCTTCGTACGAAAGGAGTTGGGTATATTAATCTATGGTTTACCTGTTGTTTATAATATATTATAAAAATAAGTTGATTTATAATAAAAATTGTAGGCACGGCAGGAAAGCTATGTTAGTTAAAGATAAATGTTGAATGCATATAGACATGAAACTTACCTTAGGATAATCTTAAATATATGTAGTATAATACTACGAATAATAATAATAATTACAAATATAATCATATTTATTATATTAATAGGCTTTAACTGTAATAATTTTAATTTTTTTAGGTATAAAGTACTAATTTTATTATATACTAAAATATATGCTTATGCACATATACACTTTTTCAAATAATAATAGCCTGGTTAGCATAAAAGAAATGTACCCGTTTTGTAATCGGAAGAAGCAAGTGCGATACTTGTACTAGGCTTTATAATCAATAAGGCTCAATAGTCAAGTGGTTAAGACATAACGTTTTCACCGTTAAAGGCGGGGATTCGAATTCCCCTTGAGCCCATCTTGTATAATATAAGCGGATTGATGTAATAGTAACATAGTTGGCTCATGACCAATAAATAAAGGTGCAAATCCTTTGTCCGTATTAATAAGGTTATAGCTTAATAGGCAAAGCAAGCTGCTCATAATAGCTCAGATGTGTGTTCGATTCATTCTGGCCTTATATAGATATATATAATCCAAGTGCTGTAATTGGTAGACAGGATAAACTTAAAATTTATTAATTTTATATTGTGTGGGTTCAAGTCCCTCCTTGGATATATTAATATATTAGAATAATAAATATAGGGGTTATAGTTTTAATATGGTAAAACTACGATTTTGCATATCGTTGTTTCAAGTTCAAATCTTGATGTCTCCATATTTTGTAATATAAAAGCTCGAGAAGCTCAACCTGGCAGAGCGGAATTCTGAAGATATTTAGGTTATAAGTTCGAATCTTATCTTGAGCATTTTAATTATATATTTTACAATATATAAAGTATATTTAGTTTTGTTTAGGTTTGTTTTGTTTTAACTTAATTGATATTAATAATATTATATTTATATATAGATGTGCTGAAATAGGGAAACAGATTTCGCTTAGGACGGAATAGCGTAAGTGCTTTACAAGTTCAAGTCTTGTCATCTATATAAATAGATTATTTAATAAAATTTAGTATATAAAGTAAAAATATAAAAGTAATTATTAACTAATATTTTTTTTTAATAGTTTATTTTTATTTTTATTTTTATTTTTATTTTTATTTTTATTTTTATTTTTATTTTTATTTTTTTTTTAATAGTTTATTTTTATTTTTATTTTTATTTTTATTAAGTATTTCGTAGACTAACAGGTAAGTCATAAATTTTTGGTGTTTAACATTGAATGTTCGAATCATTCCGAAATAATTTATTATGTAAATAAGTTTTTAAGTAATTTTACGATTTAAACTATAGGTAGATATAGTTCAAAGGTAGAACAACTATTTGTGGAATAGTAAGTTCTCTGTTCAAATCAGGGTATCTTCCCTTATATTATAATATTTATATTCTTACATAGCCAAGATAGTTCAATAGGTTAGAACATTAATTTCATGCATTAATAATGAGAATTCAAATTTCTCTCTTGGCTCAATATATAATATACATTATATATTAAATAAGATTTAATGTTAATAAATTCTATTTTAATTTTATTATTATCTAATGCCGTTACATTAAAACGAGAAAAATCCATTTTTTATTCTAGATTAGCCATTGTTATATTAGCAATTTCCTTTTTATTAAGTATGGATAATTTATATATATCATATATAGGAAAAGGTGTAGGCTTATATGGAGGTTTATTCCATGTTACTGCTAATACACAAATATTTAATATATTTATATATATTATAAGTGCTACAATTTTACAATTAACTGCTTTTTATCCTAGAAAAATATATTATAATATTGAACATAATATTAGAAAAATAATACCTAATTTTAAAATAGAAAATAAAAGAGAAGAAGAGTTTAAAATAATGGAATTACCTATTATCATATTATTTGTAGTAATAGGTGCTATTTTATTAACATTAAGCAGTGATATTGTTTCTATTTTTTTATCTATAGAATTACAAAGTTATGGTTTATATTTGTTATCTACATTACATAGAAATTCAGAATTAGCTACTACAAGTGGTCTTACTTATTTTTTATTAGGTGGTTTATCATCTTGTTTTATTTTATTAGGAACAAGTCTATTATATGCTAATTCTGGTACAACTAGTCTTGAAAATTTATATGTTATAACTAATATATCTGATATAATACAAGATAATACAAACAATACCTTATATTGATATAAACCTTATTATATTAATTTTTCTTTACTTATAATGTCTGTAGGTTTTTTATTCAAAGTATCAGCTGCTCCTTTCCATTTTTGATCTCCAGAAGTATATGATGGTATACCAACTGTAATAACTGTATTTGTTGCTATAGTAGCTAAAATATCTATATTTTTATTTATTTTAGAATTAGTACATTACACTAATTATTCTTTTTTTGCTTACGAATTTAATTGAACATATATTTTACTAATTAGTTCTTTATTATCTTTAATTATTGGTACAATAGTAGGTTTAACTCAATATAGAATAAAAAGATTATATGCTTATAGTACTATATCACATGTAGGTTTTATATTATTAGCTCTAAGTATTAATAGTATAGAATCTATACAAGCCTTTATATTTTATTTAATACAATATTCTATATCTAATTTAAATGCTTTTATTATATTAATTAGTATAGGTTATTCTTTTTTTTATCACATAAATTATAATACAGAATATGATAGATTAAAAGACAAAAAATATTCTCCTATACAATTAATTAGTCAAATAAAGGGTTATTTTTATATAAATCCATTTTTAGCTATGAGTTTAGCTATAACTATTTTTTCTTTTATCGGTATACCACCATTAATAGGATTTTTTGCAAAACAAATGGTTTTAAGTGCTGCCCTAGATAATGGTTATATTTTCATAACTTTAATTGCTATATTAACGAGCGTTATAGGTGCTGTTTATTATTTAGGCATTATAAAACAAGTTTTTTTCGATGAGCCAGAATATAAATTTGAAATGATTTCTACTAAATACATCACATTAAAAGATAATAAAAATACGTTCATTTTTAAAGATAATGATGTCTTTAGATTATCTAGTTCTTTAACTTTTACTATTTCTATTTTAACTTTAATAATAACTTTATTTATGCTTATGCCACAAGAATGATTAAGTATAGCTAATATATTAGCACTCTTATTTTTCAATTTTTAAATGACTAGTACTATATTCTTTTTTATTTTTATTCCTTTATTAGCATTTGTTTTATTAGGTATAAATTTTATATTAGCTCCACACAATCCTTATAAAGAAAAAGATAGTGTTTTTGAATGTGGTTTTCACTCTTTTTTAGGTCAAAATAGAACACAATTTAGTATTTCCTTTTTTATATTCGCTTTATTGTTTTTATTGTTTGATTTAGAAATTCTTTTAATTTACCCTTATATTGTAAGTGCATATACTAATGATGTATATGGTTTACTTATAATGCTTATATTTTTCATAATTTTAACTTTAGGGTTTACTTTTGAATTAGGTAAAAAAGCCTTAACTATAGATAATGTTCAAAATAAAAATTATATAAATAAAAGTTTATATTTAAACAGTTTGACAAATTCTTTTATAACTAGAAAATTTTTTAAATAATTTAATTTATACCCTTATTAAAATAAATCTTATTAGCTTAATGGCAGAGCAAGATACTTCTAATATCAGGATCCAAGTTCAAGTCTTGGATAAGATTTATTAAAATAATGATTTTATATTTAAAAATATTAATTAAAAAATAAATTATATTTTAAATATATTTAAAGCAATACAAATTCAGAATATATTATCAATATACTCATATTAATAAAAAATAAAATTATTAGTATAGTATTTTTCTAATTATTATATACCTATTCCCTCTTCTTATTATTCTTCACACTTTTCTCATAAATTCAAAAATTCATATAAACAATACTCAATAAATTATATAGGAAAACAAGAAATAATAAAATCATCTATAAGTTTATGAAAAGAAAGATGATTTTTATCTTCAAATGCTAAAGATATAGGAACATTATATTTAATATTTGCCTTATTTTCTGGTTTAATAGGTACAGCATTTTCTGTATTAATAAGATTGGAATTATCAGGACCTGGAGTACAATATATAGGAGATAACCAACTATATAATAGTATAATTACTGCACATGCAATAATTATGATATTCTTTATGGTTATGCCAGCATTAATAGGAGGGTTTGGAAATTTCTTGTTACCACTTTTAGTAGGAGGACCTGATATGGCATTTCCTAGACTAAATAATATAAGTTTTTGATTATTACCGCCTAGTTTAATATTATTTTTATTTGCTAGTATTATAGAAAATGGAGCAGGAACAGGTTGAACATTATATCCTCCACTATCAGGTATACAAAGCCACAGTGGACCTAGTGTGGATTTAGCAATATTTGGTTTACATTTAGCTGGTGTAAGCAGCTTATTAGGAGCTATAAATTTTATAACTACAATATTAAATATGAGAAGTCCAGGAATAAAACTGCATAAATTAGCTTTGTTTGGTTGAGCTGTTATAATAACAGCTGTATTATTATTATTATCTTTACCAGTCTTAGCAGGTGCTATAACTATGATTTTAACAGACAGAAATTTTAATACATCATTTTTTGAAACAGCAGGAGGAGGTGATCCAATATTATTTCAACATCTTTTCTGATTTTTCGGTCATCCTGAAGTTTATATATTGATTAATTCCAGGTTTGGTATTATTAGTACTACTATTTCAGCTAATTCTAACAAAAGTGTATTTGGTTATCTTGGTATGGTATATGCCATGATGTCTATAGGTATTTTAGGTTTTGTAGTCTGATCACATCATATGTATAGTGTAGGTTTAGATGTAGATACACGTGCTTATTTTACAGCTGCTACATTAATTATTGCTGTACCAACTGGTATTAAAATATTCAGTTGATTAGCTACATGTTATGGAGGATCCTTACAATTAACACCTTCTATGTTATTTGCTTTGGGTTTTGTATTTATGTTCACTATTGGTGGATTAAGTGGAGTTGTTTTGGCTAATGCTTCTTTAGATATTGCTTTTCATGACACTTACTATGTTGTTGCCCATTTCCATTATGTATTATCTATGGGTGCAGTATTTGCATTATTTAGTGCTTGATATTTTTGAGTTCCTAAGATTTTAGGGTTAGATTATAATATTTTATTATCTAAAGTGCATTTCTGAATTTTATTTGTAGGGGTTAACGCTACATTTTTCCCTCAACATTTTTTAGGTTTACAAGGAATGCCTAGAAGAATTAGCGATTATCCTGACGCTTATGCAGGCTGAAATATTATAAGTAGTTTTGGTTCTATTATTTCTGTAGTAGCTACTTGATTATTTATGTATATTGTATATAAACAATTAGTTGAAGGTAAGCCTGCATTAAAATATCCTTGATTAACTCCTCAATTTTATAGTGATACACTTCAAACTCTTTTAAGTAGATCATATAATTCATTAGAGTGATGTTTAAATAGTCCACCTAAACCTCATGCATTTGTAAGTTTACCATTACAGTCTATGGATTTTTTAACACTTATTACATTAAATTTTTCGAATAAAAATTAATATAATTAACTATATTATGTTTTCTTTCATTCTATTTTTATTTTGATCAAAAATAACAGTTAATATAGTTATGTAATTAAAATTTAAATATATTTTTATTAACTAAATTTAATTATCTATATACTATTTATTAGTTCTAGTTGTGTTTATTAATACTTATATATTAACATATTAATATATAATTAAGGTAAAAAAAGTATTAATAATATTTAAAATTTTTAAATATAAAATTATTTTATATTTAAATTTAATATAACGGAAATTTATTAAAAATTTATTAAATGTTAATAAAAAATTATTTATTTGATTATAATGATACTCCTAACCCTTGAGGGCTTTATTTTCAAGATAGTGCTACACCACAAATGGAAGGATTGGAAGAATTACATGATAATATAATGTTTTATTTAATAATTATATTATTTGGTGTGGGATGAATATTAGTTTCTATTATTAGAAATTATACAAATAACAAATCACCAATTTCACATAAATATGTAAATCATGGTACTTTAATAGAATTAATATGAACTATTACACCAGCATTAATTTTAATACTTATAGCTTTCCCATCATTTAAATTATTGTATTTAATGGATGAAGTAACTGATCCTGCTATGTCAGTTTTGGCTGAAGGTCATCAATGATATTGAAGTTATCAATATCCTGACTTTTTAAATAATGATGGAGATTTTATAGAATTTGATTCTTATATTATACCTGAATCTGATTTAGAAGAAGGTAGTTTAAGAATGTTAGAAGTTGATAATAAAGTAATATTACCTGAATTAACTCATGTTAGATTTATAATAACAGCTGCTGATGTAATACATTGTTTTGCTTGTCCTGCTTTAGGTATTAAATGTGACGCTTATCCTGGGAGATTAAATCAGATTTCTTTATTCATTAATAGAGAAGGTATATTTTATGGTCAATGTTCAGAAATTTGTGGTATACTACATAGCTCTATGCCTATAGTAATAGAATCAGTATCTATAGAAAAATATCTTTCTTGATTACAAGAACAGTAAACATTAAATTACTTATATCGTACAATATATTTTATATTAAATAAAAATATGAATTTATCCTTAATACTTTTTATGATAGGAATCTTAGGATTCGTTTTAAATAGAAAAAATATAATATTAATGCTTATTTCAATTGAAATAATGTTATTAGCTGTTACGTTCTTAATATTGGTAAGTTCGCTTAGCTTTGATGATATATTAGGTCAAACCTATGCTATTTATATTATAGCAATAGCTGGAGCAGAATCAGCAATAGGTTTAGGTATTCTTGTAGCTTTTTATAGATTAAGAGGAAGTGTTACAATAGAATATAAATAATGTATTTAGCCATAATAGTTCTACCATTAATAGGAGCAACAGTATCCGGATTTTTAGGTCGAAAAATCGGAGTACAAGGTGCCCAAATAATAACATGTGGTTCTGTAATAATAACTACATTGTTAGCTATAATCACTTTTATTGAAGTAGGTTTAAGTAATGTGCCTGTATCAATTAAAATTTTTAGATGAGTTGATTCTGAGTCTTTGAATGTTACATGAGGATTTCATTTTGATTCTTTAACAGTATCTATGCTTATACCTATATTAATAGTATCTTTATTAGTACATATTTATTCTGTAGATTATATGAGTCATGATCCTCATAATCAAAGATTTTTTAGTTATTTAAGTCTATTTACTTTTATGATGATTATATTAGTTACATCTAATAATTTTTTATTAATGTTTGTAGGTTGAGAAGGTGTAGGTATATGCTCATATCTTTTAGTAAGCTTTTGATTTACTAGAATAGCTGCAAATCAAAGTTCTATTTCCGCTTTTTTAACAAATAGAGTAGGAGATTGTTTTTTAACAATAGGAATGTTTGTTATACTATGATCCTTAGGTAATATAGATTATTCTACAATATTTTCATTATCACCTTTTTTAAATAAAGATATAATAACTATTATAGGAATATGCTTACTTATAGGTGCTATGGCCAAAAGTTCTCAAATTGGATTACATGTTTGATTACCTATGGCAATGGAGGGTCCTACACCTGTATCAGCTTTGATTCATGCAGCTACTATGGTTACTGCAGGTGTATACTTATTAATTAGAACATCTCCTTTAATAGAATATAGTTCAACTGTATTAATATTATCTTTATGAATAGGGTCTATTACAACCTTATTTAGTTCTCTTATAGGTTTATTTCAACAAGATATTAAAAAAATTATAGCTTATTCTACTATGAGTCAATTAGGTATGATGGTTATAGCAGTAGGTTTATCTAGTTATAATATAGCTTTATTTCATTTAATAAATCATGCTTTTTATAAAGGATTACTATTTTTAGGTGCAGGTGCAGTGATACATGCAATAGCAGATAATCAAGATTTTAGAAAATATGGAGGATTAAAACCTTTTTTACCTCTTACATATTCAGTTATGTTAATTGCTTCTCTTAGTTTAGTAGCTTTTCCTTTTATGACTGGATTTTACTCTAAAGATTTTATTTTGGAATCTTCATATGGACAATTCTATTTTTCTGGTATTGTAGTTTATTTTATAGCAACTATTGGTGCTATTTTCACTACTTTATACTCAATTAAAGTTTTATATTTAACTTTCTTAGCTAACCCTAATGGACCTTTAATTAATTATAAAATTTCCCGTGAAAGTAATATTTTTATGAGTTTACCTTTAATTATATTAGCCATATTTTCCATATTTTTTGGTTATATAACCAAAGATATCTTTATAGGTTTAGGTTCTGGATTTTTTATAGATAATAGTTTATATATTCATCCTTCACACGAAATTATGTTAAATACCGAATTTGCTGTACCAATAATTTTTAAATTATTACCTATAATATTTACATTTTCATTTACTTTCTTAGCTCTTATTTTAAGTGAATTTTTACCTAAATCACTTATTTATTTTAAATTTACTAAACTTGGTTATAACATATTTGGTTTTTTTAATCAAAGATTTTTAATTGAATTATTTTATAACAAATATATTACCGGTTTAATTCTAAATTTAGGTGGGCATACTACTAAAATTATTGATAAAGGTTCTGTAGAATTATTAGGACCTTTTGGTTTGGAAAAAGGATTAGTTAATTTAAGTAATAGTATTGCTAATTTGAGTACAGAAAATGTAACTTCTTATGCTTTATATATATTAATTGGTTTTATACTATATATATTGATCCCTTATTTATATTTAATTGATAATAGTTTATTTTTATTAATTATATTAGGTTTGTTTTATTTAAAAA
>Ga0193715_1000049_pt1 | contig 32744 bp, 40 predicted proteins | sample U2m2metaG_FD_143040 | JGI IMG/M metagenome (GOLD analysis project Ga0193715, IMG submission 143040) | Soil microbial communities from a riparian zone of the East river system, Colorado, United States - U2m2 | ecosystem: Environmental > Terrestrial > Soil > Riparian zone | place: USA: East River... | reverse complement strand
CATCGCGATCCACGGCTGAAACTGGGGAACACCCTAGAGTTTCACATTCACGCGCGAGCGTGAAAGTTGCAGGGATACGTATCGAAGACGAATTGACCTTAGTCGCGAATGACGCCGATCTGTTTCAGGAGGGTTTTTTCGTCGGAGCTTCCCCAACGCTCGGCCATCTTGCCGTCTTTAAATTTGGAGATCTGCATTCCGCGGATTTTGACCTTCTTGCCGGAGGGCGGGATCTTTCCGAGCGATCCACTGTGCGTGCCGGTAAGCGTGTAAGCGAAGGCGATGGTGTCCTCGTCCTGTACGATCGTCTCGGGCTTCACGCTTAGGTCGGGAAAGGCGGCACGCATTTCGGAGAAGAACATTTGATAGCCGGCAGGGCCGGGGAGCTGACCGTCGGCGGGGTCATGGTCGACGCAGTTAGACGCGACGACTTGGTCAAAGAGGTCGAATTTGCCCGTATTTACGGCTTCAGCGAACTTTCCGAGCGCGGCCTGTGACGATTCTTTGCTCATTGCGGTTCTCCCTTATCTGTGATTGAAGGTCGCAGCATATAAGCTGAGGTCGCAAGCAGTTGCACATAATCTTGAGCTCGAACCGCGAAATGCAATCATCTTTTGATTTGTACGCCCAAAAGGTGAAGACAGACCGCCTTCTCCAGCTCAGGGAACGCAGTAAGCTTTTTCATCCGCTCGCACGACGTACCGCTTTCCATCACCACGATGTGCGTCTGCAATCCAGAGCGTTCGCCGTTCGGCATCCACAGCTGAGACCCAGCCCAGACTCCAACCGGCTTTGCTGAGCTTGTCCGCGACGGCTTCCCAATGGTTCACGCGGCGATTCTGTCTTTTGACCTCGCGTGCGGCAATGACAAATGAGCCACAATCCCAAAACGAACTTTAGCCCTTCCGGTTTCTTTGCGGCTTGCCCTTATTACGTGATGAGACGGCAGGTGTGCGTTTCTCGCGTTGCTGTTGGGACGTGTCCTTTCTCAATGACTTGACAGCATCTTTCAGGGACTACGCCTGCCTTTCGTATTCCCCGGGTCTCCAATGAGTGTCCACGGCTCCAATATTATTACGCGCCTGTAATGCCATATGGTTTGGCGCTACGATCAGCGCATGTGCCGTCAGTAAACCAAATTTTAGGATTTTTGCCCCCTTCAACTCCTAGACCCAGGGCCAACTTTTCGCGGTTGTTTGCGCGGTCGTTCTTTCTCAAAAATGGCACATAGCCCCTGTTTGTAGAAACCTAACTGAAACCCATAATCGTTCGCAAACCGGGCTATCTTTGCTTGCCGATTTTCCTCGGTTAGCGGCCAGATGCGTTGCAGTTCATCCTCGTAAACGGCGCAGTGAACCCGTTTTCCGGTTTGTAAGCAGGGCACTTCATTCCAAACTCAACCTGATCGTCGTTTGGAAGGCTGTGATACGGCTCACCTATTCCCGCTAGCGCTTGCGAGGCACACGACAGCTCACTTTTGTCCCCCGAGCTTTCAAAGAATCAATCGAAAGGGTGGCCCCAATGGCGTGCGCCCGATACTTCATGATAAGCGTTCCTAATCCGCGCCCAGGCCTCCGTTTGCTCTGACCATCGTCACTTACCGTCAGCACAATTGCGCCCTTGATGCGCTCCAAACGAATTATGATCTCGGTCGCATTGGCGTGCTTCAGTGAGTTGGTCAGCGCTTCCTGCGCAATGCGGTAGAGGTTGATTGCGACGTCGTGATCTATTCGCAGGGAACGCGGGCATTCGCAGACGCAGCTCACATCATCGCTAATGCGCAAGCAAAGTTCGCGCAGGGCAGAGGGCAATCCCGACGTGCCGATCTCCATTGGGTGTAATCCGCGAGCCAACTGCCGGGCCATCAGTGCGTTCGCACGCACAGTCTCTGCAGCTTCGGCCAGCGAATCTGCTGCCACCTTACTCTGGTTCTCGATCGCTTTAGCGCGCGACTGCAGAATAAAAGCCGTCCCCGCCAGTTCCTGGCAAAGGCTGTCGTGCAGATCGTGGCTGATGCGTGCCCGCTCCTGCTCTGTAATGAGCAGAATTTGTTTTTCCAAGATCTGCCGCTGTTCCATCGCCTGACGCAATTTCGCATTTGTGCGCTCCAATTCGGCTGTGCGTTCTTGGACTCGCTGCTCCAGTTCGTCGTGCGCACGCCGCAATTGCTCTTCGGACTCGTGCTGCTGGGTCGCGTCGCGAGCTACTTTGGCGAAACCACGCAGCGCACCTGTTTTCTCGTCATCGAGTCGTCTCATCATCCCGTCGACCCAGATGCGTTTTCCATCCTTTCGAATATGCCAACGACGATCGCTGGCGGAGCCGTCTCGAAGCGCCCTCTCTATCTCCGTCTCCTCCACTTCGTTGGCGCGATCTTCCGGCGTGAAGACAAGTTCCCCGGATTGGCCAACGGCTTCGGCAGCGCTCCAGCCGAATACGCGCTCCGAACCGGCGCTCCAATAAACGATCTCGTTGCTCTGATTCACCATAAATATGGCATAATCGCGAGCGCCATCGACCATCAATCGATAGCGTTCTTCGCTTTCCTTCCAAGCAGCTTCAGCTTGTTTCAAGTCGTGGATGTTCGTAGCCGATCCAATCCAGCTGACAATGCGATCGTTATCGCGCAGCGGCACAGTCCGTCCGATGAACCAACGATAGTCTCCCGCCGCGTTACGCAGCCGATATTCGCACTCAAACACGTCGCCAGTTTCGACTGCGCGCTGCCATCGTTTTTCTAAAACCAGCGCGTCGTCTGGGTGAATGACTACCTGCCAACTGGACTGGGGCGAGAGTTCGATTTTCAGTCCAGTATACTCGTACCACCGGCGATTGAAATAAGTCGTAGTCCCGTCAGCATTGGCTGTCCAGACGATCTGCGCGATCTCATCGATTAAACGGCGGATCCATAGCCCGTTTTCGACCAGCACGTCATTAACCGCATGCAACTCCGCTGCGGTCATTTGCGCCATCGTTGGAGTTGCGGCTGGTTGCTTTGGCATGGCGTCGAGCGTGCGGCTGGTCTCCTAAACAATCGCAGCACTAGGCCGAGACAGCCGTCCGGCGAATTGGTCTCTGTAAAGAAGCCTTAGAAACTAAGTCGTGTCGCCCCGATCGCCTTGACCCTTTGGCACTTCGTTCTTCGCCTGTTTCCGCCTGTCGACTGCAAGCGAACGGCCAACGCTTACCTCTTTCTCGAACTCCCCCTGAGGATTCCGTCGCACGTATCGCTTTGATCCTTTGGGCGCAATGAGATCGCGTCTGCTGGTTTTCGATCTCTTTTTGGTAGCCATAATTCCCTTCCTTTTTAGCTAGATCGCAGCGACAGCTCGTGTCGGTTTGAGAAAAATCCGACAAAGCAATTTTCCATAGGAAAGGCGCGAATTTAGTTCCGCCTCCGTTACTAAGGTTGATGCAGAAAATGCCTGCGCCGCTGGTCCGGGGTTGCGGGAAAGACTCGGATTCGACCAAGCTCAAAACTTGTCTTATGCATGTCTAGGATTTTGACCTAGTTAGCCGGCAAATTGATCGAGCGCCTAACAAATGGAAGCAAATTTGAGTCACCAAAATCCACGCGTGAGGGCTCCGCGTGAAAATACTCATCCGCAAAGCAGGATGGAGCTTGGGCTACATTTCAGGCGTGGCTTCAAGCGGCGAATGTCTTCGTTGTTGACGCGCACGAATCGCGGCAAGACGTTCGTCGATTAAATCTCGCTCGACCTCCCAGTATTTTAGCGACGAAACGAGGAGCGAGGGAGTTTGTTCGACGTCTGTAGTTTCCTCGTTATTAATCATTAGCGGACGCAATTTGCCGGATACCTTGGCCGAGCCTCGCCGTCTGCGTCTGGATTTCGCGTTTCGTGAGCGAGTGCGGTTCGTTCGTCCTGCTCCCATCATTGTCCTCAAAAGGTTCAACATCACAATGAGCGGACCGGTTGTGCGAAATCGTTCGAATATTTTACGGCCTGTTAGCGTGTTACGGACCCATTGACGATTAGGCACAAGAAGTCGGTAATTAAACTTAAGCCCCTCATCGTCGAATACGGTCACATAGCCGACTAGAAGCGAATCATGAATGCATAAAGGAGTTGGATATGGCTGATGGTAATGGTGGCAGCGGGTGGCGGCAGTAACGCAGCAGTTGTGGCAATATTAGTGATCTTTGTGATGATAGTTGCCGCCGCGCTCTTCATGTTCGGCGGCCAATTTTTCGGCGGTGGCGGCGGGACCAAGAAAGTAGATGTGAACGTCAACGCGCCAGCCGCGGCCGGAAAAGCCGTGCCCGGAAAATCGCCCTAACGAAGCAAAGCGGCGAGACTCTCCCGCCCTTGTGCTTTAACAAAAGCGATACCCGTTCGCCATTAAGCGCAGTCGCCGTTGCCCACTCGAGCCGTGATTGCGCAACTGCGGAATGGAGTCGGTACCCGTTTTGAAATCAAGGAACGCGCACAGTGATCATTCGCAGGCCATATGAAGGAGAGCGACTTAAAGCAAGACGCAAGGGATGTTGCGCTAAGCTGTGGACGAAGCAAATCTTGCGATGGTTAGAAATCGAAATCGCGAATCATTTTTGAGCGTCTCGGTGGCGCTCTTGAAGCAGACGTTTCAGGAATGGCTTAAAGATAAAGCTCCACAACTTGGAGCCTCGCTCGCCTACTACACAGTTTTTTCCCTTGCTCCGCTCGTTCTTCTGCTGGCCATAATCGGGCTGATCTTCCACAACGATCCAGCTGGTGCTTGGAACAAGATCACCCAGCAAATGAGCTATTTTCTCGATCAAAGCGGCGTGCAGGTAGTACAAAATATCGCGCAAAAAGCTTCCCATCCGGGCAAAGGCGTACTTGCAACAGTCATCGGTGTCGCACTTGCCCTGTTTGGAGCTAGCGGGGTTTTCGGCCAGCTTCAAGACGCATTCAACACGATCTGGGGTGTCAAACCAAAACCTGGGAGCGGCATCTGGGGCTTTTTGAGGTCGCGCTTTCTCTCTTTCGCGATGGTCGGAGGAATTTGTTTTCTATTGCTTGTCTCGCTGACGGTAGAAAGCGTGCTCAAAGCTTTCAGCCATTACGTCCAATCGGTTTTGCCAGGTGGCATCATTCTCGCCGTGACTGTCTACCTGATATTCGACCTGACGGTTATTATCTTGCTTTTTGCAATTAATGTTTAAATATCTGCCGAACGCCAAAATTCATTGGCGGGATGTGTGGATTGGCGCGGTCATGACTGCGTTTTTATTTGTAGGTGGAAAATGGGCGCTGGGACTTTATCTCGGCAGCGGCTCTGCAGGTTCCGCGTATGGGGCAGCCAGTTCGCTGATTACTCTCTTGCTTTGGATTTATTATTCGTCCCAAATCTTGCTCTTTGGCGCCGAGTTCACTCAGGTGTATGCGACTCATGCCGGCCGAGGAGTTAAACCGGACCAATACTCAATTCGAATCGAAACGAAAGAAGTCGAGAGATCGGGTAGCGCCTGACCGGATTAGAGGACGATATTGCGCGAAGCGCTGCAAAGCTAAATGCGGCGCGTTTATCTGGCCCATTAGGTTTGCACGTTTACGAGCGTCCCTGCAAATAAGCGCTAAATGGAATCAAATGCCCACGGCACAACGGTGTGCAGGTTTGCTTTGCAGGTTTGCTTTAAAAACACTACTTGTTGGTACGCGGGCGGCCCGAGACACCCATCAGTCGGCTTTTAATTAGCTCGACAATCGCTGGGCGGACCAGGCTGGCTCCGATTTTCAGTGCGCCCAGAGCAAAGCCGGTTTCGACAAGGTCCTTGTTTGCTTTTCGGCCGCTCTTTGGAGCGACGTAGATTTTTTTCTTTCGCGTCAAAAGTAGGACCATCAACGCGCCGACCGCCGTTGAGCATGCCAGCCATGAGACCGTTCGTTTTCGAAATGATCTCTGGAGTTTCGCAGGGAAATCTAGTTCATAATGCACGCCGCGTAGGGCGCAATCAACACGCTCGCGTGAACTGGCTATCTTCGTTCTTAGCTCGTCGGTTGATTTGTTGACTTTAAATTTTTCACCCATTCGCGGTCCTCTTTCAATTCGGTTAATGTCGCCCGAAAGAACGGCTTGGTCATTTGGCTGCGCGCAACCAAAAGCAGAATGAGCGCAATCACAAAATGTGTTACAGCAACAGTCAATGCTGTCCATACCCACGAGCTTCCAGCCAGATTTGCCAAGCCAACAACGGCGCTGGCGATGAGAAAAACATAGCCTAACACGCAAAAGACCAGCCCTAAAATCAAGCAAGCTGCTAGCACGAGTAGCTGCACGAGTGCTGCTTTCGACTCTCGAGCGAAAAGAGCAAAGCGGTCCTCGAAAAACCCTGTCAGTGCGCTCCCGAGCGCCAACAGATTTTCAAGCAAACCGGCGTGACCCGCGGGATTAGGGGAGCGATTCGTGTCGCTGATCATCCACGGCAGCACAATTAACGCCGGAAAGTTATAAGCCCAAGGACAAAGCCAATCGCAAGTGCTGTTAATACCGTTTTAGTGGGATTCTCTCGCACATATTCGTCGGCATCTTCCTTGAAGGTCGGTACACGTTCTTTTGTGTCGTCGCAGACTTGCTCAGCCGTACCGCTGTACTCTTCCACGACCCCGCCGGCCTCCGATTTCAAATCCTCGGCCGCTTCTTGCCCGTGAGTTCGAGTAGTTTGTAGTTCATTAGTGTCTGTCATGCCAGAACCAGTTTGTTGTGTTTTATTCACTTCAGCCATAGGTAATCTCCCATTAATTTTCCTTCTTTCTGTCAGATAGGCTCGAAATGAAAATGCCACAATCGGACTGGTGTCTGATTGTCTAATCAGACGAAATCCTATAATCCCCCGACGATTTTCGGAGCTCGAAGCGTTGCTGAATCAATCTAGTTGAGCGGGCGGCGGTTTGATTGGTTGCGCGGATGAAAGGGGCTAACAACGTTCCTTTATTGGCAAAAGCGAGGTCGGAGTAAATCTGTTCGAGAAATCAGCGGTGTCAGCCCACCATTGGTCGTCGTCCTCGCGTGCGGTCTTCATGGCGTGCAATAGGTCGTGCAGCCGGGCCCCCGCCGATTCACGCAGTCGGGCGGTCACTTTTTAGTGTCGGAGAGGACGCGACGCGCGGCGCTTGCGATGTGGTCGGCGTCAATGTCGGCCCAGGCGAGGAGTTCGTTGCCCGATCCGGAGCCTGGCATGCCGCGGACGGCAAGATGCGCGAAAGACAGGTTTGCTATTCCAGCAGCAAGGAGCGCTTCTGCGACTGCTGAACCGAGTCCGCCTTCCGGCCGGTGGTCTTCGGCGATAACAATTCGGCCAGAGCTCGCGGCGGCTGCGGCGGCGAGCGTAGCGGTGTCAATTGGCTTGATGGAATAGCAGTCGATAACACGCGCATGGATGTCTTCTTTCGACAGGATATCGGCTGCGTGGCAACAGGCATGCAACGTTACGCCAGCGCCGATAAGAGTTACTTCGTCGTGCTCGCCGGAACGGAGCACCTTTGAGCCTCCAACCGGAAAGTTTTCTCCGTGTGGATATAACACGGGATACTCGCCTCGAGTTGTACGCAAGTAGCTGATGCCTGGTCTGTCTGCCATCGCGTTGACGAGCGCGACAGTGCTGGTGGCGTCAGCGGGGTAAAGCACGGTCGAACCGTGCACAGCGCGGAACATCGCTATGTCTTCTAGTCCCATTTGGGAAGGACCGTCCGCGCCGATCTCGACGCCGCAGTGGGAGCCAACGAGTCGCAGATCGAGTGCGGAGATTGATCCCATACGAATAAAGTCATACGCTCGGGTCAGAAAGGCAGCGAAGGTCGAGGCAAACGGGCGATAGCCGCGGGTGCTCAATCCAATCGCAGCGGCCACAAGCTGCTGTTCGGCGATGAACATTTCGAAGTAGCGCTCCGGATACGCATGCGCGAACTCGATTGCGTAAGTGGAGTTGCTCACTTCTCCATCCAGCGCGACCACAAGGGGATCCCGGCCGCCGAGTGCGACCAGCGCATCGCCGTATGCTTTTCGGGTGGCAACCTTCTCGCCAACGGAATAGTGAGGCAATTGCACTTCCGTCTTCACCGATTTGCTGGATTTTTTCCTGGCATGAAGAGGATTCGGGCGCGGGCCGCGCACTACCACCTTTCGAATGCCGCCGAGTTCGGCGATCGCACGGTCGGCCATATCGGGTGGAAATGGCTTGCCGTGCCAGTCTGGGCTGTTCTCGACCTCAGAGAAACCGCGGCCTTTGATAGTCTTTGCAAGGAGTACCGTTGGCTTCCTGACTCGGGTCTGTTCAATCTCCGTCAGCGCACCGTCGATCGCCGCAAGGTCGTGTCCCTCGATCACTAGCACACGTGCGCCGAACGCCTTCGCCCGGCGAGCATAGGCATCTAGATTCCAACCCAGCTCGGTCTCGCCGCGTTGCCCGAGACGGTTCACATCGACGATGGCGATCAGGTTGGATAATTTATAATATGACGCTTTGTCGAACGCCTCCCAGATTGAGCCTTCGGCGAGCTCGCTATCTCCGCAGAGTACCCAGATTCTGTAAGGCAATCGATCCAGATATTTTCCCGCCAGTGCAACGCCGATCCCATCGGGCAGGCCTTGTCCAAGCGAACCGGTGGCCACGTCAACCCACGGCAGCGCCGGCGTCGGGTGACCTTGCAGCCGCTGTCCGAACCGGCGATAGCCAGTCATGAGCTCGTCCTCGGAAACCACGCCAACGGCTTTGAATACTGAATAAAGCAACGGAGACGCGTGACCCTTGGAAAAAATCAGGTGGTCATTAGCTGGTAAACGGGGTTCATCCCAGTCGTAACGCAAGTGCCGACTGACAAGCACGGCGAGCAGGTCTGCTGCGGACATGCTGGAAGTGGGATGCCCCGAACCAGCGCTCGTGCTACAGCGAATCGAATCAACCCGCAACTGAGCAGCAAGTTCGGCCGTAGTGTCGAGACCGATCTCAGCTGTGGAAGTGGGAGCGGACGTCGAGATAGAGGGCGATCTGATTGTAGTTGTACGCATTGTGGGTAGTATCTGCGCGCAGACATGTGGGCGGTCATGGGCCGCCTATTTCCATTATCGGGCGTGGACACCGCAGTGGTTGACCCGAACACGTCTCAATTAATCTAATGGCAGCCTGCCAACCGGACACGTGCGATCCCATAATTAAAGCAACCAAAGGGGGTAAACCAAAATGCGGAGGACACTAAAAAAAACCAATAGCAAGAAGCAGCAGGGCAGAGTGCGGAATTTAAAGCCCGTGAAGGCGGTAAAGGGTAGTGGCAAGATTGGCCACGCCGTCGAGCACCATGAGACCGCGGTCACCGAAGATGCGAAAGAACTCAAAAACCTTCGGAAGGAAGTCACACAAATTAAGTCCGACATCGCGCATATCTTAGAAGCATTGCAAACTTTAGAGACGTGGGTACCAATGGCGCGAGCTGAGACACCGCAGTACGCATGGGCATATAGAAAATTTGTAGAGATCACGACTCGCTTAAGGCAAGAGGCCCGTTCTCGGTAGCGCAGGATCTTTGTTTCTCGACTAACGGGTTCGAATCGTCCGAGCGGAGCCGCCCGCGCGATAGATGTATGAAATGTCGAATAGACCCGAACGGGATTCCTTTATTTTCAAACGAGTCTCAATCGCTGTGCTCGTGCGTTTCAAGCACATTGCCTTCTTCATCGTAAACGCGAATCCCGAATGGGTGCGAGCCGGAGTAAGACTTCGCCTGACGCACCGCGGCAGCAGCGTCGACGAAGCCGCCACTGCGCCCCAATGGCAACACATTTGAGATCAGGTCGAACGTACGGTGGTGTTTAGACGGGCGAATCTCGTAAACATGTTTAGCGCTCTCCATATCAAAAGTGCGCCTTCTGCAGACCTCCACAAGCCACCGCTATTGCTCAAACACCTTCTTCAGGTCGCCGATTTTACGCTGCACGTTCCCGCCGGCTTTTTCTGCCGTCCCACGATCGCGCAAGTTTGGATTCCCTGTTGCGTCGCCCGCCTTTTCTTTCACTTTGCCTTTTGCTTCCCTGAATCCGCCCTTGATTTTATCCTTTGTGCTCGATTTCATGAGAACAAAATCGCGCGGTATGAACGCGGCGGTTGTAATATAATTTGAACTGAAGGCGATTGGCACACAGACAAACAAACGGCGGGAGTTGCCTCCCGCCGCCGAATAGTCTGCTATAACCCATCGCCCGCCTTGCTGCTGACCGCCTTGTTGGCCTCTCCCCTTGTTACCTTTCGATCAAAAATAGAGTGGATGCAGCGTTCCAATTCAGATTCGCCCCATCAGCCAAAGGATTAGGACATCAAAAGAACAAGGCCTAGACCGCCGCTTGGATAGTAGCCCCAGCCAGAACTGTATGGCCAACTCGGCGAAGGCCCGAGCAACAAGATAAACAGAATAACTATGAGAATCAGGCGCATAAGCCAAGCCTATCCAAACTCCACGCAGGATAGCAATGTGTTTCTCTCGCGCTTCCAAGGATAGGGGATAAAGGTCTTATCTTATCAATGGAGAGAAGGAGTTACTTTTTAACCTGGTCGAATTTCTCGATCATCGCGAGATGCTCTTTCATCACCGGGATTGTATTTTCGATAAATTTCTTGAGGTCTTCGTTTTTAACTTCCTTATCAGCGGTCTCGAAGAGCGCAATATCTTCCTTATGAGCTTTCACCATTCCGTTTACGTAAGCCTTATCGAAAGCGGCACCCGACAGAGCCGACATTTTGGCAATCATCGCCTGAGGCTTGGCATCAACTTTTTCCGGCACCATCACGTTCATTTTGCCGGCAACTTCCTTGAGTTCATCATTGGCCTTCGAATGGTCCTTGACCATTTGGTTGCCGAAGTCTTTCACTTGCTGGCTTGCTCCTTCTCCGCCGCTAGTTTACCAAGTTCAACCTCGGTCATCCCTCCACTGGCGGCCTTCGGTATGAACGCAGCGTCCATCCCTCCGGTTTTCGTTTCTTTGTCGGCGATGGCGTTTCCAAATTTCCAATCGAACTGAACGACTACTTTCTGCTTGAGACTCCAGTCTTTTCTTCTTGTTCTTCGTGGCCTTCTTCGGCGGCAGGATTAACTAAATTTTCTGCTAGCTCAGTTAGCTTTTGGTCGGCTTCGGTTTCTTCGTCGAGGGTCTCCTGTAGGAGTTCAGCGGCATCTTCCTGTCCGCAGAGGTTTGCCCAAGTGCGGACCGTGCCGTAACTCGCGATTTCGTAATGTTCGACCTTTTGCGCGGCCGCGATAAGGCCTGCGTCCAAGACGGCGTCATCAGCATCTTCTTCCATAAGCTCAGTCGCTTCTTCGATCAATCCCTGCATGGCTTTGCAGGTTTTGGCCCTGGCAGTTTTGCCGAGCGCTTCGAACACTCCCTCCAGCCGGGTGACTTGTCCTTCGGTGACGGTGAGATGTTCTTCGAAAGCAGCGCGCAGTTCGTCTGATGAAGCCTTCTTGGCCATTTTCGGTAGAGCTTTCAGCAGTTGTTTCTCGGCGCTGTAGATGTCCTTCAGTTCTTCTTCCAGTAATATGTCAAGTGAATCGATTTTCATTGTTACCCTATAATCGCACCAACTCGCCTGCCAGCCGTTAAATTCCGTGCGAGTTCGGATTTAATGCTGCGGCGCCTCTCTTTGCGTCTAACTTATCTACGATCCGCCTAGGCCTGCCTCAAAGTCCCCCCAGCATGAACTTTGGCTAATCGATGAACTCCGACTTACATTTACACCCAGAGGGCTCCCTTTGTTTGGGCCTTGTTTAACTTTCAATCAAGATTCCATCGCCGTTCAGTTCTTGCTCTGCAAATCGAAGCGCGTTGCCGCTGTGGAAAATTATGAAGGACCAATCAACCGTCGAGCTTCGTTGTGGAATACATATGAATATTACCGAACAAGACCGGACCAGCAAAGATCACCGCGAGGGCGGGCTCGCTAAAACAATTGAGAAACAGACGGCTAAGCTACCTTCCGATAGCTTTCTCTGGCTGGCACTTGGCTCGATTGCGGCTTCCCTAACGCTAAAAACCTTGGGACGCCAAAAAGACGCGCTTTTCGTCGGGCAATGGGCTCCGACATTTCTGGTGCTCGGTGTCTACAATAAACTTGTCAAACAGTTAGGTTCAGATCGCGCGGAAAACGGGTTATGATTCTGACAGACCGGGAAAGGAGAATCCTCCCCGCTTGTTGCTGACCCCGGACTGCTTGTCTCCCTGGCTCGGTTATCGCTGTTGATTAACACAACCGTAGGAGCGTTTAGATTCTCACAGAGACCATAGCACCTAGGGCAATCTTCATGTGGCATAGGGTTATGTCTCACTAAACAACCATCCACCTTCCCGATTGTGCGTTTTCATTGAACCGCTGGCGGCAGCTGGGTTCGCGAGACTTTGTCACTATTGTTCACAGCGAAGATCCGAACCGCAAATCGCGGTGGAAGTGATTTTTACGATCATGTCTCGCGGGTCTTCGATCGTGGGATCGGGAACCGTATCGCAACGCACATCGCTTTTGCCGTGCCAGACCAATGCCCTCATGAATTCCTTTCTCTACTGGCGGACAAACAGTGACCTGATTCGTTGTCTGAAGCTGTGCGGATTATGTTTTCGCATCATACAAATCTAATCGCCGTCGGTACGCAGACTGGTTTCGCGATTTGTTCGCCCCTACACAACTCTGTTAGAGCAAGGTCAATCGCAAAGGATGAAACCAGGGCAAAATGCGAATAATTACAATGCTGCCGACTCCGCTGTGCGGCTGTCATCGGTGCGCTCTTCCATCACGTGGGCGGCCCAATCCAGTGCAGAGACGTCGGTCTCGCGCCGATCAACAAAAGGTTCACCGGCATTGATTGCCTCCGCGAATCGTTGTTGGCGGGCCAACTCAATAGCAAGCGGCTCGAAGGCTTCACGGTCTCCCCAATCGTCTGCGTAGTCGAACAGTCCATTGTAGCAGTGCCGATCATCCTCCCATCCGGGATGGTTCACAATAGGGTACAAACAAACGCCTTGTACTGGCACGCCATTCCCGATTGCGGCAAACACTTCGTTGCAGACGTATCTCAGCCATGCTGGGCGCGTTTCATCCTCAATTCCGGTCTCGGCCACGAAGAGCGGTTTGCTGTGATGGTCGAAATTTTCCTGAAGTAAATCGCGCACGTGCCGGTACCGCGGATCAGAAGGCACGATCATCGAGCCGCCCTCACCCGGATACGTCCACTGATTGTGGATGTAATAGTTGACGCCGACAAAGTCGACGAAGTCCTCCTGCCCGCCGAGTTCGGGCGCCTGCCGACCGGTTATCATGTCATAAGCTTCGAATTGGCTTCGGTGATAGTCATTTGACGCCGCGACACTTTCCGGCGTGAGAGAATTGGCTTCGGTGATAGTCATTTGACGCCGCGACACTTTCCGGCGTGAGATCTCTAGCGATTACGTTGATCATCGGATCGATGTGAAAAAAACGAATGCGCGGATTTAGTTGCCGCATCGCCCTAATAGACTCGATGCTCGCCCGCACCAGTTGCCGTTTCATCTTGTTACCTCGACCTTGGGCGAATGGGTTGAAGATGCCTGCGTCACCGCCTGCCCAGGAGAAGAAGGAGATCTCGTTAATCGGGCAAATCAGCGGCGCTTCAATTTTTTCCGTTAGGTGCTCAGCGGCGGCGCATGAAAATGCGACGAAACGGCTGATGAACTGGGGGCTGAAGATATCGATGTCATCCGGCCATCCGTAATGCCAAAGATCCCAGATGACCTGCGTTTCTGTTTCACAAGCAGCGTCGAGGATTGCCCGGGCGCTGGAAAAATTAAACCGATAAGGTTGGGTTTCAATCAAATACCAGCGTAGTCCCTCGCGTGCCGAGTATATACCGTGACGTTGAAGGAGCCTGAAGTCTTTGACTGCAAACTCGTCGTGTTTCGTGGCCCGGACGAGATCTAGTCGTTTACCATTGCGTAAACGGTGAGTCGAGCATTCGAATCCGCCAAGAAAGAAACTTTGAAACGCGCGCATTTCCCATTTGCTCAGCAACGGCCCAACCCAATAGCTCAAACAGGCTGAAGCAGCCGCTCGGATTGATGCTCGGGGGAACTTTTACGGTGGGAACCAGAATCCTCTCGCGCGAGTTTGCGGTACAAAGTCAACGCCTGACCGATCACCTGATCCATGTTGTAATAACGATACGTCGCAAGCCTACCTACGAAGTAGACGTTCCGCCGATTCTCGGCCAGGGTGCGATACTTAGCGTAAATAGCCGCATTCGCCGGCTGCGGCACAGGGTAATACGGGTCACCGCTATTTTGCGGATATTCGTATACGATGCTTGTACGGGAATTACTCTGGCCTGTCAGATGCTTAAATTCGCTTACACGCGTGTAATCATAGTCGTTAGGGTAGTTCACCACTGCGACTGGCTGATGGCATTCCTCATTTAACGTTTTGTGCTGAAAGCGAAGGGAACGGTAAGGCAACTTGCCGTAACGGTAATCGAAAAATTCGTCAATTGGCCCCGTGTATATCAGGTTTTTGAAGTTCACTTCTTTCCGCAACTCGCGGTAGTCTGCGCCCAGCGCCAGCGTGATCTTCTCGTGATCAAGCATGTTTTCAAAAAGCCGCGTGAATCCGTGCTTCGGCATAAACTGGAACTCGTCGGTAAAGTACCGGTCATCGCGATTTGTCCGCACGGGAATGCGCGCGGCGACCTGAGCATCGAGCTGAGATGGATCGAGACCCCACTGTTTGCGCGTATAGTTTCGGAAAAACTTTTCATACAGATCACGCCCTACCCGGCTGAGGACAACTTGCTCTGATGTACGCGGAGACGCACATGGAACTGCACGAGCCGCGAGAAACTCTTCTAGCTGACGCTCATTCAGATGCAGTGCGTACAGCTGATTAATTGTGTCCAGGTTAATCGGTATTGGCAGTAACTTTCCTTCTACAGACGCAAGCACGCGATGCTCGTACGCGCGCCACGCAGTGAACCGCGACAAATAGTCGAATATGTCTGGTGAGTTTGTGTGAAAGATATGTGGACCATACTTGTGGACAAGAATGCCGGCGGCGTCATAATCATCGTAAGCGTTGCCGCCGATATGATTTCGCCGATCGCAAATCAAAACCGATTTGCCCATGCCACGAGCCAGCCGCTCCGCGAGCACGCTTCCGGCAAATCCAGCGCCAACGATGAGATAATCGACCATGGAGATTACGCGGCGTCGCTCGCGAGAGCGCGCTTACTCGCCAGCGTGTCCTGAATGTGCTTCTCGAGCTGCCGCACGATAGATTCCCAAGAATTCTGCCTAACGAGTGCGAACCCGCGTTCCCTGCGTTCGTGGTCGTGTCGAATGGCGTAGCTTGCCGCTTGCGCAATAAAATCGGCCCGCGTTTCTGCGATGACGACGACATCGCTGAACTGCGTCACGACATCTTCCACAGCGGTGGCAACGATTGGTTTACCCGTTCCCATATACTCGAGTGCCTTTGTCGGATTGATGAACATCGTTGCCTCGTTCAGCGCGAACGGCATCAAACAAACGTCGAAACCTTTGGCATAAGCGGGAAGATCTGTGTAATCGCGTCCGCCTAACCAGTAAAGATTTTCGCGCTGCGGAAAAATTGCCGGATCGACTTTTGTCCACGGCCCGACCATGACGACGCTTGCGCCGCTGTTGTCAGCAAGCGCGGCGAGCAAATCGTAATCAATACGTTCATCGACCACCCCGATGTAGCCGTAAATCGGACGGGGCAGACCCGCGATGTCGTTTGGCAAAGCAAGTTTGGGATCGCGCGCGCGCGCAAAATGTTTGGCATCGACACCACAGCCGAAAGAAAAACAATTCGCGTTTAATTCACGCTTCGCTTTCCAAAGTTTCGGGCCGCCCGCAAAAACGACATCGGCCACGGCAAGCAGTTCGCGATCGCGCCGCACCATCTCGGGCGGCGAACCGCGGAAAAGCGAAAGTTCATCCATGCAGTCGTAAACGATTGCACGCTCATTGAGGTGGCCGGCGAACGCAGTAACGGCCATAGGGTCGTAAAACCATTGCACGGGAGATTCGAAACTTCGACCAAGCGGACCAGCGAAAAGCGATTGCACGAGACGCCGCCGTTCTTTGTCGACCCAGGCACCGTCATTCCATCGCGAGGCAGGCATTTGCATTTGTAGCACAACGATGTTCGGATAGTCGGAAACTTCACGAAGTGTCGCCTGCGCGGTGCGTGCCGTTTCCAACGGGCAAGGCGCTTCGATAAAAAGAATGCGGTGATTTTTCGAGAGCCGAGACAGAAATTGCTGTGGCCGTTGCCAAACCCAGTCCCATTTCAAATGTGAGTGCACGACGATCGGGTAATGGTCCAACTCGTGCACGCCATTAACTTGTTTTGCGGTGCTGTTTCCTTTCATCCGTCTGCATCGAAACGCCGCTCGACACGTCAGTGGGTGTGCGAGAATATCCCGACTGCAAGGTAGGAATTTTCTCTATGACGAGTAATCAGCGCGGGCGCCGTCTGCAATTTCGCAAACAAACACCTTTGCGTTAGTCCCCATCTGTGCGGTGTAATTCCTCGCCAACTGCAGCGCGATGGAATCAGCGGCGGTCCGTTCGCACAACGTTACGGTTGCTCCGCCGAATCCCGCTCCTGTTAGGCGCGCACCAAGCACACCTGGTAATTGCTGAGCGATCGAAGTTAGCAAGTCAAGCTCGGGCGTGCTGTTGTCAAAATTCCGTCGCGAACTTTCGTGCGAAGCGTTCATGAGCTTGCCAAAACCGTGACCATCCTCTGCTTCGAGTAACTCGACGGCGCGCCAAACGCGCTCGTTTTCTTCGACGATATGAAGTGCGCGCCGGCGCAACAGTTCTGGAATGTCGAGGCGTCCGTAGATCTGAGCCGATGTCAGATCGCGCAATGCGCGAACACCAAAAGCTCGCGCCGCAGCGTTCGTTTCAGTTCGGCGCAAGTTGTAATCGCCACCGGCAAGCTCGCGGTTCTTGCCAGATTCCGCGACGATCAAGGCGAGCGAAGCAGGAAACGGGACCGTCCGAATCTGTTCGCTCCGACAATCGAAGAAAACGGCGTGCTGAGCGCGAGCGAATAGCGAGATTACCTGGTCGAGCAGCCCTGACTTAACACCTACATAATGATGTTCTGCGCGTTGGCAGGCCTTCGCGATTTCAAGAGGCGGCAGATCAAACGCGAAGAGCTTCAACAGGAACAAGGCACTGGCAAGTTCAAGCGCTGCCGAGCTAGATAAGCCCGCACCAACCGGTAGATCGCCACTTATATGAGCGGTAAAACCATCAATGGGAACATTGAGGCGCCGTAGTTCATCAGCAACTCCGAGGGTGTAGTTCGCCCAGCGTGCTTCCTGAAGCGGTCGCAAGCTGGACGGGTGCACTTCTATTTTACCAAAACCGGCAGACGTTACACGAACAGACCCAGGATTTTTTGTACCAGAAACGCGAATCAGGCGGTTGATCGCGGCGCCTAGAACTACTCCCTCATTGTAGTCGGTATGATTGCCAAGAAGTTCGACGCGGCCCGGTGCACGGGCGGAGACGGTCTCATGCGTAATCACACAAACTACTCCATGATCACGGTCGGGCCTATGGGATAACGCCCTGCCGTGTATCCATAAATCGTCAGGCCACCCTTCGTCTGTTCATCGCGCGGCACCAGACAGCGCAGACGAAGATGATTACCGCGCAAATTCTTAACCACTTCTCTGAGTAGCTCGTATTCTATCGTCGCGTGGCAAAGATAACCATACGCACCGCGTCCGCCGCGCAGGTACGTCAACGCACCACGTGTATCGTGAGGATGATTCGGCAGAATCGCTCGGTAGATCGGAACGCCATTGAGCAGGAGTCGTAACGTGCTTGGCTGCACGAATCGGTCGGTCTGCGGTGCGCAGTCGCGCAAAGAAGACGCTTCGCAAAGTACAGTCAGTCGGGAGCAATTCCGCAAGACTTCCGGGCTGACCGGAAATTTGTACTCGAAAAAGCCGTGCGTTCGACCGTATGCGGCACCCGTATTTACTGCTTGTTCTTTCGTTGAACTATCCCTGTTCCATTCAGCCGTGCTCCAGCTATGCGCGTCCAAACGCACCAGGATGCGCGAATTTAGTTGTTGCCAATCAGGACGCCCGGCATCAACGAAAAATTGAATGTAGTTCGAAGCAACGGAGGTTCCATCCGCGATTAATGCGCGCACCCATAACGTGCAAAGCATTGTCTGCTTCGGCATACGAAGCGTAAGTTGCTTAGCCAGGTCCAGTCGCAAGTGTGGAAAAGCGATTGGCTGTTGGTCTGTAACAATGGCGTCGTGCATCCAGCCGAGCGAATCGATGCCGCCAAGCCGCCACTGCAATATAACGTCACTCTTCTGGACTCGCGAAAAATGCGACGAGAAGACGTTCACGGTTATCTCTTCGCCTGGAGCACAGCGACGAATCGGGGGCGAATCGATCGGCAGAACGTCGCCGGCATTAACCATTTTCGGATCGTAGCCGAAGTCCTTTGGTGTGCGGTCGTAGTTCAGGAAACCGTTACGTTCCCATTCAACATCGTGCAGCTCCGTATAGATGTAGGCTGAGAGCTGGCCATAGCGTCGCAGTTCATTAGTCAGAAACTTAAAGCTCCAGCTTGTATCTAAGTCTCCGTCGAGAGCCGCGACGCCACCGTATTCGCTGGCAATGAGCGGCTGGCGTTTCTGGTGAAAACCCGGCACATAGTTAAAGGTAGACCCAGCATAAGTCTGTTCCACTACCTCGTTGATCCAGCGACGTGCTGTGGGATAGTCACCCGTATAAAAATGCCATGAATTGATGTCAGTGTCGCCGTGCCCGTAGTATCGCAAATGTTCCCAAGCTACAACGCTCATGTCTTCGATCAGTCGGGTTGGATCAAGTGACTTTGCCAGCTTCCACATTGCTTGGATCCATTTGTATGCATTTTGATTACTCAGCTTTTTGCGTCGAAGTCTGATAGGCTTATCTGAAGCGGGCGGTGTTGGGTTAATCAAATTCGATAACTCAGCCTGCCCACCAAAGCCCCACGTTTCGTTGAACAAACACCACGCAACAATCGATGGGTGGTTGAAATCGCGTGCGATTGCCGCGCGCATGGTCGCTTCATAGCGCGAGCGGCCAATCTCTGTGTCTCCGCCTTCGCCGAAATTAGGGAAATCGCACATTAGCAAAATTCCAAGAGTATCGGCACAGTAGAGCAACCTCGGATCGTCCACCTTAATGTGTACACGCAATAGATCGAAACCAACACGTTTCGCATAGGCAATGTCGTCGCACAGTGTCTGTGTATCGCCGGCTGTATAAATGCCGTCAGGATAGTAGGATTGGTAGAGTGCGCCGCGTAAGTAAATCGGCTCGCCGTTAAGACACAAAGTTCCAGGCGCAGTGGACTCTTCAATACTTCGGGCTGAAAGGCTTCGCATCCCGAAATAGCTGTGAACTACATCATCAATCTGATCGCCGTGCAGTTCAAATTGAACAGAGTAAAGTTGCGGTAGATTTGTATCCCACAGCATAGGCTTCCCAACGTTTAGCTTCGCTTCAGCAACTCCTGCATTGACTTTAGCGTTGATACTCAAGTGTTCCCCGCTGGGGCTGGTGGTATGTATTGAAACTATTGATCCGCCTGTGCAAAAAATGCGGAAGTCCACCGTGGCGCGATCGATATCGCTTGTGATTTCGAATCGCTCAATGACCTGCGGCGCACGTGGCTCCACAAAGACGGTTTGCCAAATTCCGCTGACGCTGCAATACCAGCCCCATTGTTTGCCAACCGGCTGTTCGTGGTTTTCCATTCGGTCTTCTACTCGAACAACAATTGTGCCGGCCAGCTGCCGATCCGCCTGCCGGCGCAGTGTCTTAGTGAGGTCGAACTCGAATGGCGTGAAGCCACCTTCGTGCCTTCCGAGCAGGCGGCCGTTGCACCACGCCTCAGTGTAAAAATCGGCCGCGCCGATGGTAAGGATCACGCGTTTACCACTCCATTTCTCGTTAGCCGGAATCCGGATGTGGCGACGATACCAGCCAATCTCGAATCTGGCCGCACTACGATAGTTCTGCCCGTTTACTTCAAGTGGATTGCGATAGACGCGGGTGGAGTAGTAGTGATCGTTTCCCGCAGCATCAGCCTCGCCCCACGCAGCCAGGGATTCCCAGCAAAACGGCACGATGATCTGATCGGGCCACTGCTGTTCATCCGAATCGAACCAACGCTTCTCGCGCCCGTGATCATGCGGATCAAAGCGAAATTCCCAAGCGCCGTTTAAATTGAGCCAATCGACGCCTTGCTGAAAGCTGCGCTGTCTGTCCGGCCGCGGATACTCCGGCCGCGGTAAGAATGTACGGGTACGCATCAGTTTGCGAAACGAAGTCGGTAACTATTCTCGAAGTTGGCGCGAAAAAACAGAATTTTCGATGAATAATAGAGCTAGGACAGCAAAAGTGATCGAAGAATTCGGCGTTCCCGTCATCAGAAACTTCGCGAGGACCAGCGAGGGCAACCCAAAACCCGTGTAGTAAGCAAAGCTTTGCACCACTGCGTTAAAACACAACCAAGGGAGACGCACCGTAATTTCGGTCATCGGGTGCCTCCTACCCGCAGCATCTGAAACCACCTGCGGCCGCAGCGCCGATCTAAAGGTAATGTTTGCATTCTTCTCCAACCGCCTTGGGTGCATCGGTTCCCTAATTGTTTCCATGGTGGGCTCGCTCATCTTGATCTTTGTCCTCCGCCGTTACGGAGCTTTTTAATTCGCTGTGATGGTCGCGCCCCAGATCTTCCCCCCTTCCGACCCAGAGATTCTCGATGCCATCGTCATCGGTGGCGGCCCGGCAGGTCTGAGCGCGGCGTTGGTGCTCGGTCGATGTCTGCGCCGCGTGCTTGTGTGCGATGCAGGACACCCGCGGAATGAACCGGCTCGCATCTTCAACGGATTCCTGTCCCGTGACGGCTCGAGCCCCTCGGAATTCCTGCAAATCTGCCGGAATCAGTTGCGGCGCTATGAGACCATCGAATTACGTAAAGTGAAAGTCATGGATGTCGAGCGTGGGGACTCCCGATTTACGGCAATCCTTGAGACCGGCGAGCGCGTTGCCAGTCGTATGCTTCTGCTCGCGACCGGCCTCGTCGATGAATTGCCGCAGATCGAAAACTTTCGGCAGTTTTACGGCAGCACCGTGCATAACTGTCCATATTGCGACGGTTGGGAGTGTCGCGATCAGCCGATTGCGGTGACGGGTGGCAATCAGGATTCGGTGGAGCTCGCGATTGAGCTGTTGCTTTGGAGCAAGGATTTGGTCCTCTGCACGAATGGCCCCCTCACGTGTGATCGCAAAGCGGTGGAAACGATCGGGCGACTGGACATTCGGGTCATTGAGACGCCGATCTCTCGCCTTGAGGGCAAGGGTGACAAGCTGGAAGGAATCCGCTTTACCGACGACAAGTTCCTTCCGCGAAGCGCACTGTTTTTCTCCCCGGGGCAGTATCAGCGCTCGCATTTGGCCGAACGCCTCGGCTGTGAGTTTTGCGAGGATACTAATTGCATTCAGTGTGGCGAAAACGCCGCTACCAACATCCCCGGCCTTTATGCCGCGGGAAATGCCAGCCGCGGTGTGCAGCTTGTGATTGCAGCAGCTGCCGAAGGCATGGAGGCAGCCTTCGCTATCAACAATGCCCTCCTCGAAGCGGATGCGGCGAGTGATGCGCTTCGCGATCACAAACCCGGCCAAGCTATGCCTTCTGATCGCATTACCGCGCGGAACTGAAACTGTTAACCTAGTTTCCGACGACTTCTTGTCGATTTGTCCGGTGCTGGTTGGAACGATTACAAGCCGATTGCGACCACCCATCCGCTCGGCACTCCTGTTTCATCAACCGCCCTGGGACAGAGCGTTAACACGGCGGAGAATATTTCATAACCACGCCGGCCCGTTTTCCGACACTAACCAACGGTGCCTGTGTTGTTTAACACACAACCGTAGGAGCGTTTAGATTCTCACAGAGACCATCGCACCTAGGGCGATCTCCATGTGGCATAGGGTTATGTCTCACTAAACAACCATCCACCTTCCCGATTGTGCGTTTTCATTATCAAAGAAGGTTTCTGGGCACACGAAGCAAAGGATCTAACTAACAAACCCCACACAAACGAAAGAAAATTATTATGTCTGAACCTGTATTCGGTAATCGAGCTATGGTTGAACCTAACAATGGCCCAGCAAGCCGCGAGACAACATTACGTAACACGACCGGGGAGGTGGAACCGTTCCGCGGCTTCGATCGACCGTTCGCCCGCATCTCGTGGGGTGCGATCTTCGCAGGCGCGATAATCGCGCTCGCAACGCAACTCGTACTGACACTTATTGGCACAGCAGTTGGACTCGCAACGTTGAATCCAGCGACAGGTCAAACTCCGAGTGGCACCACGCTTGGAATTGGAGCCGGCATTTGGCTCGTAATTAGCAGCTTAGTTTCGCTGTTCCTAGGCGGCTACATCGCAGGACGGCTGGGCGGAACCTTTAATGGGTGGCTGCACGGATTAGCTACTTGGGCTGCCGTAACAATGTTGACGATTCTGCTGCTAACGACAGCTGCAGGTGGACTGATCGGCACGGCATCGGGGCTGGCGAACTTCGCTGTGAACAATAGTGACAAAGTCTCGCGAAGCCAGTTGCCGCCAGCGGTTCAGCAACAGATAGATCAGTTATCGGGGCAGGCAAAAGTGAGCGCTGACCAGACCGCAGCCCAAACTCAACAAACCACACCAGCGCAAAAAGCCGCGGAGGCACGAGAAGTGGGACAACGCGCTGCCAAGGGCGGTGCGGTCGGCGCGGGCGCGGCCGCTCTAGGTCTTATCTTGGGCGCCTTGGCAGCGGCTTTCGGCGGCAGGGCTGGCGCGCGCTACCCGGTTCACGAGGTGTACGTGGATGAGCGTCGGACGGCAAGCAGATAGGAGGCTCGATGAAAAAGAGACACGCACGTTTTGATACTTTGGTCGCTCGCTATTATCCCGCCGTTTACACCTTCGCTTCTCGACTGACGGATGATCCTCGAGAAGCAGTTTTGTTAACGCATGAGGCGTTCACTACCACGCGAAAGCAATTACGAAATCGTCTCAACGAGGTCGAGCTCGTGACAACCCTTCTGGACGCTGTAATCCGTGGAGGTTTTCTTGCTGCTCGAATCGAGCCTCAGGTTACCGTTGTATGAAAGTGATATCAAAGAGAAAGGAACATCGATCAAACCAAAGGAGGATCCCCCATTACATTCATTCAGAGTCTGGCGGCTGCACGAAGCAGACGGTTGCTACAGAGTCTGGCGGCTGCACGACGCACAGCTCTTGCAGCGGGTCCCGGCTGCCCGACGAGGTGGTAACGACTGCAAACGAAGTCTGCGTCCGCTTTCACGGAGTCAAGCAGTGGGATCGTCACGATTACTCGGCGGAGGAGTTGGCCGTTTGGGCAGGCAGAATCAAGGCGAGGGGGAGCAGGCAGGATCTGGGCCTATTTTAATCAACGACCGCGAGGGCTACTCCATAAAGAACGCGCGCGCATTGCTGCGACAGCTCGAGTAAACAGGCTAAAGGTCTCAATCGTACGCACAGCGCCCGCGCCCAGCTAACCCGCATTTTGTCTGACCCCTGAAGGCGGTGGTGGCTTTGCAGCTGGCTTTTAATCGGCGTTAACCAGCTCGCGCTGAGCTAGCCGCTTGGGGAGCAGAGGGCGGAAATTGGGCGCCTTTTTTGCAACCCGTCGGATATCTTCCCGCTCGCCACCGCTGCTCTGAGGCGGTTCAGAGACGCGGGCGCTTTAATTGCGCGCCTCGACTACCGTCGGGTGTCGGTTCGAGCGTCGAACCTATCGTCGCGTCTTTTTATTCCCATCAGCCCGCCCAAGCCGAGAAGGCCGAGCAATCCGATCCAGCCATAGTCGTGATGATCATCCCGGTCAGCCCTACTAGTATAGTAGGGAGAGCTGGCCGGTGACGTTTGAGCCGTCGCCGATAGGGGCGAAAGCGTCGCCAAAGCAAGCGCCGCGAGTATAAGTATTCTATTTGCTTTCATTCCCAGTTAACGAGTCTCGACGCTGTCTTGGACTTAACATCCTTTATCACTACGCGACCGGGGACCACCGGTAATGTCGATCTGCACACTGAGCAAGCCGGCTTCCGAATGCTGGCGTGAAGAAAAATAAAGTTACTTCGCACAAAGCGCCCGCCCAATCGTGCCTCTCGGTCACATAGAGCGCACTCTCGAAAACGTGAATCACGGCATCCTGTGAGCGGCTGTTAAACTCGCGAGTATCGGGTGCTGCGCTGCCTCAACCTGCACAAGATTCGGGTCGACTCTGACAACAAGCGGTGAGCGCAATACACATAGATGGCGTTAACTCAATCCAGAAAGGTAAAATAAAATGAAAACATTGAATAAAGTAATAACTTGGAATCCGCTCAGAGAGATGGAAGAAGCGCCACAAAATCGCTTCAATCCATTCTTCTTGGACGGCTTTCCAAATAGAATAGGCCGTGGGGAGATCCCCAGCCTGACGTTCGCAGATTGGTCTCCGGAGGTTGATATCAGTGAGGATGATCACGGGTATGTTCTCAAAGCTGACCTGCCTGAAATGAAGAAGGATGACGTTAGGGTAACAGTGGAAGACGGCATTCTTAGCGTTTCCGGAGAACGCAAAATCGAGAAGGAAGATCAGAAAAAGAAATTCCATCGTATCGAGCGATGCTTTGGCACTTTCCGACGCAGCTTCACGCTGCCCGAAGACGCCGACAGCACGAAAGTGACAGCGGACTTCCACGACGGAGTGCTGAAAGTGCACCTCCCGACGACACCGATAGCAAGATCAAAAGCTATCGACGTCAAAGTGAAATAATGCGCTAACACTGACGGCGAGCGTGCGGAAAAAAATCCCGTGCGTTTTGCCCCAGTGTGGGGCGACTTCCTTAGTCGCCGTTACGGTCTATCCCGTGAAATACTTCGCGGCGAGGAATTGCGCGCCAGCGCCTAACACATTGCCCGCTGCTTTGCTCCCCAGCAGTTTTCGCAACAAAGATTTCGCCGCGTTTTTGTCCTTCTCCGACAGATTGGCTTGATTGATCGCGGTGATCACTTTCTCCAGTGCCTCCGTAATCGCCTGCTGCTGCGGAGTGCTCGTTGCGATCGGCGCTTGTTCCTGCTGAGGAACGATGGTTCGGCGGCTCTCACCGATAGAGACTTAACACGTAAGCACGCAGCCACCTTTGGAGGTACGCAACCCGGCTGCGGGATCTAGCCGCTTCCGCTGCCAGAATCTTTGGCTGGGATCAGGACAAAGGCGCTACAGTGAACTTTCAGCAGCTAGTCGTGACGCGCGAGCAACTCGAAGCAATCCGGCAGCTGCGGGAGCCGGAACAGTCTATGAGGAACAGGATTATTGGTAAATAAATCCTGTCATCGCTTCGCTATTAGGCGGCATCGTAAGTGACCCGTTCCCTCTAAGGTTCGCATAAGCACCTGTGCCACTTACAATCTCCCACCTTCCCGCAGGTGGGGAAGTGGCAAATTGGCATTCCTGATGAATAATGATAACTCCATCTGGTGCTATCAACGTAACCACGCAATGAGCTCTCGTACCATTCTCATTAGGGTCAACGTGCATTGTTGAAGGCCCTGAAATTGTAAGGGCCCCGCTCGTGGTAAAGGTTCCCACTACGTCGGGGAACGTCGAAAAATCATATATGGCCGTAATGGTAACCGGTGTGCGCGTTGGGAAGCCGAACGCGGACGGGACCGAGTCCATCGTGAAGAAGGCAATCGTACACAGCGCGATTGCCGCAGAAATAATTTTGTTGTGTTGCATAGTTAGTATCCTTCTGGTTGTTTTTTCATTGTTAGGGGTGCATTTAGTTTCCAGTTGAATCTGGAGATCGTGTTAGGCGGTGTCGCAGCGAAGGTCCAGCCCCACGGGCCTCTTCAGCCCGGCCGAAGATACGTTGAAACCTCGGGTGACGTAATCGAGGACAACTTTAGAAACACTTCCGACAGCTGTCTATTATACCTTAGTTCAATACGTTTAGGAGCCGCAAAGATGGCACGGGCTCGACGAATTCTCGCTCTTTTGCTTTGTACACAGCAATCCCAAAATGATATAAACGGCCCGAAAATGAGGGCGGCAACGTTCACGAATCGCGCCTTGGTCGCTCTCCTCGCGGCTTTAGTCATTGGCTCTACGCTTGGTAACTCGACGGAACCGGCCAGGGTTCGCGTCACAACCTGGAATCTGGAATGGTTCCCAAACGGCTCTGCGCATGATGCGACGCCCGAAGTACAAGCACAACGGATCGCTGCGCATGATGCGACGCCCGAAGTACAAGCACAACGGATCGCGGCAGCGGCAGACGTTCTCAGGTCGCTTAAACCCTGACATCATTTTGTTGCAGGAGGTGCGGGATTACGAAGCATGTGCTCGCCTTGGTGAGGCCATCGCGCCGGAGACTTATCACGTCGCAATTTGCTCGGCGTTCAAGGAGCCGTTCCAAAGCGGACTGGGTATGATGCCGGGGGAGCGTCTCGAACTTTAGTCGGAACTCGACTAGCGGCCCTGATCGTGCTATTGACAGGCTGATGTTTAGCAAAGTCACGGTGTCTGTTGCGGTCGGGCTGGCGCTCTGTGCAGCAACGGTGCGATTGCCAGCGATATCGTGCGTTCTATCGAATGCATCGAGTCCGATTGCATGCCAGCCAGGATGCTGTGCGAATAAAGCTTGTTGCCAAACATCCCACGAACGCACTGGGCCGCCGGTGCAGCCGTTCGCAAAGTCCGGTTTAGATCAACAGAATCTTGCGACTCCGCCCTCGGCAGTTGCAGCAGTGATGTTGAAGCAAACTGCGACCGAGCCGATCGTTTTCCTAAGCGTAGAGTGGACTGCGCATTCTCTAGCGCCACTCGCGCTTAACTGCATCCGCCTCATCTGATCTAAAGAGCTTAAGGCCGGAGGTGTGCCCATTTATCGGCACGTCTGCACTTTAATTTCAGCTCTTTGATCAAATGAAAAAACACTTTAACCAATTAGTCTCTTATTCAGTTCTAGCTTTTGTCAGACGTAGAGCGCGCACCGCTCTGGCGCTTTCAATCGGTGGCTTTTTCTGGAGCGTTGCTCCGCCGTTGCAAGCTAAGCCGCTTTCTTATGTCGGCGGAACGATGGTGATGCAGGAAAACGATGAAACCGGTTACACGCTTTCTATCGACTACACCTTTAATCCGCATTTCGCACTGGGGCTTTATTCGAAGTATGAGATCAACCAGGACGAATTTTGGATGGCGGGGCCGGAGCTGAACACGCTGATAAAGCGATGGAATCTGCCGGACGGACAGGGAAACATCTTCAGTATGACCGGCGTGGGAATGGCGCGCCAAGGCAGCAATAACCAGCCTGCCGCGTGGGCTGCGTTATTGGCCGATTACGAAACGCGCCGTTGGTTCTTTTCATACGAGCCGCGACTCACCTACGCCGGAGATATCGAGAAATCCTTTTGGCAACGCGGCTATGCGGGATTTGCGCCTTATCTGGCAAACTACGATGAACTGAACACTTGGTTGCTACTCCGAGTGGATCATCATCCGGCCAAACACGATCACTTCGTCGTCACGCCAGTCCTGCGCTTTTTTTATAAAACGATCTGGCTCGAACTCGGATACAGCAGCAACAACCACGTCATGGTCAACTGGACCGTGCAATTCTGAAGAAAGGAAAACACTATGCGTCACAATTTGTTAATACTTGTTATTCTAGCCGCGCTCTCAGGTTCCGCTTTCGCGGAAACGATTACGACTACCGTCAATGGAATGGTCTGCGCTTTTTGCGCCACTGGTATCGAAAAGACTTTCCGAAAGCAGCCGGAGGTAGCGACCGTCAAAGTCGATTTGCCCAAGAAACTTGTTACGATCACGACAAAACCGGGAAAGACTCTCAGCGATGCGAAGATCAAAGAGGTCGTTACGTTTTCCGGCTATGCGATGGGGAAAATCGTTCGGCAAAAATAAAAAGACAATCCTGCTAACTTTAATCGCAGCCGGTGCACGCATCGCCTCTCATTGATTGGATCCCCTCACGCGTGATGATCGGAACCATCAGAATTGCCGCTATTGAGTCCGCCCACCACCAGCCAAAGAGCGCGTTGATAATGAGGCCGACAAACAGGATGCCGGACAAATAAGCGCAAAGATCGGTCTGGCGCGAATCTGCTACGAGGGCACGGCTATTCAATCGCGCCGCTACACGGCGCTTGGCGCGAGCCAGAAGCGGCATAACGACAATCGAGACGGCAGCAAGGCATACACCGACAATGCTCGGATGCGGTGGTTCTCGTTGAATAAGTGTTTTGGCAGCATCAGCCGCGACATAGGCTGCCAGTACAAAAAAACTTATCCCGACGAGTTTAAGAGCAAGCTGCTCGCGCTTTTCATCAGCCTCATGAGATTGCAGCCGCCACAACAGACTTGCCCCGGAAAAACTCTCGATAATTGAGTCCACGCCGAAACCAATAAGCGCGATGCTGCCAGCGATGAGACCCGCACCGATGCCAACGACTGCTTCAGTGAGGTTCCAGCCAAGCGTAAAATACTCCAATCGACGACCCACGCGGGCGTCGGTCTCGCGCGAATTACCGTGTGCCAAATCATTCATTACTCGCAACGCGCCGGCGATGTTCGTCCAAGAGTTCTGCCGGTATAAAGCGCAATCCTAAGTAAACTAGCGCAGGAACAATAATTGCATCATCCAAATGGCCGATTACCGGGATGAAATCGGGAATTAAATCAAAGGGCATGCACAGGTAGCCGACTGCCAAGCCAAGAAAAATCTTTGCCCCTACCGGCGTTCGCGAGTTAGCCAACACCCTTTGATAGGTTGCCAGCTCGCGCTTGAATAAACGCGCGAGGTCTTTGGCCTTTCCCCACATGCCGTACACACGAGCACAATCACTGGCTCTGCAAGATCAAGGGTTTTACGCTTGATCCTGGCACCCCTGCGTTTAAGGATGCTGATCTAAGGGGCGACAAAAAATGACCGTTATGGAGTTGATTTTGGCGTGCGCTATCTGCGCCCTGGCGTTCATTTGCGCCGAGTTGGTGAACGCACCGTACGGATGGGAGGATGAGCTAGGGTTTCATTTTGGTGTGCCGTGATTCGCGCGGATCTCACTGTGCAATCATAGCTTCCGATTCGTCTCGTCAAACGCCATAGCTTCCGATTCGTCTCGTCAAACGCAATGGTGCGTTCGATGTTTCCGCTCGAATCCAAAACGCGAATCTCACCCGCTCGGAAGCACGCGCGGGTTTCAGCTGCAGGTAGACGCTTGCCACCCCACAATTCAAGTGTGGGAACAGTTTGCGAGCGCAAGAGACGAAGGAGTGAACCTTGCCGACCGACGGATTGTAAGCACCATATAGCCGCTTGAGCAGATCAGGCGGTGTTCGCCCGGATTCAAAATCGAGCCGGGCTCGCCATGCGATGCAAAACAGCCGAGCGTGCAGTGTCATTTGGTGCGACGGAGTCATTTCCATCTAACGAGAATTAGATTGCAATTTGTCATTTATTTCCTGCCCTTCCGAGGGAAAGGCGCGCAAAAGCCGCATGGCGCGAATTGTGCCGCTTTTAGTCTCCACAGGGCAATGACAAAGTGATATGAAGGGGCGCAATGACGCGGGCGACAACATTCACCATTGCCGCGGTTGCGCTTCTTTGCACTGCGGCAACACAGCCGCCCGTAACTTTTCGTCGCGCTTGAAATGGTTATGGAAGCCATTCGAGATAACGGCCACAGCGACCGAGTGGTGAAAAAATGCAAGCGCATTGCCGGACTGAAAGCCCTGCTTAAAGAATGGGAGCTATCCGGTAATCTCGACCCTGATTATATTCGAGGCCTGAAGGCGCGACTGCAATCCGTCAACAATCAACTGAAGAACATGCGCGGTCATGACGCATCAGAGGGAATGGACGATTGGTAGTTGGCCGTTGCAGGTCGTTCAGTAAATCTTGCCAGCTTACAGCTTTATCGAGCCGGAATACTGAATGTCCGGCCGCTGCTTATGGTCGGTGTGGTGGAACAGCACTTCGTCCAGGCTTCGCCGATCAAAGATTTCGCCGCACTCAGAGCACTTCGCAAAGTGCTCTTTTTCATCGGGCGGCAGTTTTTTGTATTCGTCAGCTGTCATATGCTCGTCCTTGGGACTCTGCTTGTTTGTCGATAGCGTTTTGCGTTATGCTTCCGTATGGCGGATGAATATCTCCGGCTTGGTGACATGCCAAGGGAATTTCAGGAAATTCTGGCGCGTGAGTTCGTCCCATATTCCGTAGGCATGGCATGGGTCTCATCGCAGGCAAAGCACACATTTGCTCCATTCGGTTCTGGGACGCTTGTTAAGAAAAACGGACATACTGGTGTCCTCACAGCGCGACATTGCGTCAAGCAGATGCGTCACACCTCTGCAGGATATGACACGGTCGTTCTCGTGCTTCGTGACGCAAGAGCGGTGTACCTTGCGCCTGATTCGTTGTTCGAGCATAAACTGACAATCCCGCTCACTGCGGAGTACGGACCCGATCTCGACTTCCTCGAAATTGCTCCGTGCGAGCAACGACAGACAATTTCAGCAGTTGCTTCCATTTGGTCGCTAGATCGTGAGATTGACGCTTTGCTGACGAATTTCGCCACGGAGGGCTCGCTACTGGTATCAGGCGGGTTTCCAGAAGAACGGTGCAAGACGACACCCATTAGCGGGGGATTTCGGCGCGTAGCTTACCATCTCGCGTACAGCAACGTGATCCAGAAGGGCGACATAATTGAAAAAGACGGGTGGGACTACATCCAGAGTACATGCTTTTACTGCGACGAGAACGATTTGCCTCAATCATTTGGCGGCACAAGTGGCGGCGGAATCTGGGGCGTGCAGGTCCACAGAAATGAAGACACTGGCAAGTTCAGTATTGGCAAGTCGGCACTTGTCGGAGTCTCCTTCTATCAAACAGAACGTGAGAACAACCTCAGATACGTACGCGGACATTTCATCAAATCAATTTACGACAAAGCGTGGCGAAATTTCGTAGACGGCAAATAATCACCATGCCAACTCGCGGAAGCCTGTTAGGGACGCGGCTTGTTGAATCCCGGTACACGCGCTGCTCGCCCGCTTGACGCTCAACCGCCGATATGTTCGATTGAACAGCATGCGTGCGGCGCGCCTTCAAGATGCACTGGAACGGCTCACTGCTGCGATACGTGATGTAGAGTCCGAGCTTGCTGCAATGAAAGCCGAACACGACCCGCTGGCTTCGCACATCTTTGTTTCGCGCCGTCATTATCGGAACGTCAATGATACGAAAAGCGGAAAGCGCCGCGAGATAACGGCCCGGCTGAGTTTCAATACTGCTTGCGAGATTGGCTTTCGCGGGAGCCTCGACGAATGGGAACGGCTCATGGGCGCAGTTGCGAGACGGTGAAAAATTGCCGCACGGCTATCGGCTTTGCTGGAAACACCGGCTTTACGTGGAGGTATATGGTTAGGCGGCCTAGTTGCTTCGTCGTTTCCATACATATCTAATTACAGCAAGCGGAAGCAAAACGACGAGGATTAGCGCCACGAGAAAGAACACGTTAAATCCCTTCGCTTTTAGAGCCGGAGATTGGGGGGTTCCAGTCGTCACGTCGCGAAGCCACATTTCTGCGTCTTGGGCCCGTTCCAAGGCTTGTGAAAGGTGTTCAGACTTGGTCGTGATGGATTCTGAGGCAGATCGGAGCTTTGTTCCGATCTCGTCCGTCACCGCTCCGTTAGTGCGAATCTCATCTGCTAATAACGCAACCTCCCGGAGCTGCTGCGCGATGTCCTTCGCATTTGATTTAATCACCTCGCCCTGGGTGTGTAAAACCGCGTTGGCTTTTCGAAGGGCACGCATATCATCGCTGTGACGTTCTTCAATCAGGGCAAGTCGTTCTGAAATTGTCTTGTCGCGTTCCTCAAGTGCTGACTGGAGATTATGAATCCAAAGCCCACCGGCTATTCCTCCGGCTGCAATAATGGTCAACAGCGCGAGGATCACGCCCTTGGGATGTTTTGATGAGAACTTGAGGATTTCTTCGATCATGCAACTAGATGTGCCGCCTAACTATAATCAGACAGAGTCCTGCAATCTTTTCCCCTTCCGCGTGAGAATCGGGCAAAGGGTGCTGCATGGCGCGGATTGTGTCGAACCAGTCGACATTTTGAAAGCGAAATGTTTCGCGCGTAAGGAACGCGCAGCCGTAACCCGTTTTTTGTTCTAGGCAGGATACAAAAGCACTGAGTTTAGACCTACTCTATGAGATGTTTGCCCGCTCGGCGCCCGGGACTGATCTCAATTACTGTCCTCGCGAAGAAGGGCTGACACCGCTAATTCGTGCGCGATGCGCTCCAGCTCAGCAAACGCTGACAGCATTTCATCTGACCGAACGACGTATCTCTTCCCGTCGTCGCGGTGTGCGTCAACAATCCAGAGTGTTCGCACATCGCGATCCACGGCTGAAACTGGGGAACACCCTAGAGTTTCACATTCACGCGCGAGCGTGAAAGTTGCAGGGATACGTATCGAAGACGAATTGGCCTTAGTCGCGAATGACGCCGATCTGTTTCAGGAGGGTTTTTTCGTCGGAGCTTCCCCAACGCTCGGCCATCTTGCCGTCTTTAAATTTGGAGATC